>Ga0207901_1000010_pt1 | contig 228737 bp, 214 predicted proteins | sample LinPmetageLP46_FD_184057 | JGI IMG/M metagenome (GOLD analysis project Ga0207901, IMG submission 184057) | Marine viral communities from the Pacific Ocean - LP-46 (SPAdes) | ecosystem: Environmental > Aquatic > Marine > Oceanic | place: Pacific Ocean | collected 2011-06-12
CGATCTGGTCGACAATAGCCAATTTAAAGGCTAGGGAGTAATCACACTGGGTACGCTTTTTCTCAGGATTCATAACACTCTCCAATTGTCTTTATTGAAAAGTGTCAACCTTATTTAGGACGGGTCACAGACATAAAAAAGGGCAGGTAAAACCTGCCCTTTTTGTTATGTCGAGAATGACTTAGTTAGAATTATTAGTGAATTCTGGGTATGCTTCCATACCACATTCCACCAAATCCACACCTTCGTATTCTTCTTCTTCGGTCACACGCAGACCCATAATCATTTTCAGTACACCCCAGACAATTAAGCTGGCAACGAATACCCAAACAAAGATGGTTACTGCACCGATGATTTGTGCTGAGAAAGTGGCATCTGGATTAGTCAGTGGCACTGCCAGCAGACCCCAGATACCCACTACACCATGCACAGAGATGGCGCCGACAGGATCGTCAATCTTGATTTTATCCATAAAGACGATTGAGAACACCACAATGGCGCCACCAACTGCACCGATAATGGTTGCAATTAATGGAGTAGGTGTATCAGGGCCAGCGGTAATAGCCACCAGACCTGCCAATGCACCATTCAGAATCATGGTTAAATCCGCTTTGCCAAACAGCAGCTTGGCAACGATAAGCGCAGCAAGCACACCACCGGCCGCCGCCGCATTGGTGTTCATGAAGACAACGGCAACAGCGTTTGCATCAGCAACAGAGGCAGTCGCTAAGACTGAACCACCGTTAAATCCAAACCAACCCATCCACAGAATGAATGTACCCAGAGTGGCTAAAGGCAGGTTTGCACCCGGAATCGGGCGAACTTCACCATTAGGACCGTATTTACCCTTACGAGCACCCAATAAGATAACGCCTGCTAATGCTGCAGCAGCACCGGCCATGTGAACGATACCTGAACCGGCAAAATCGAGATAACCAATATCACCCAGGTTGAACAAACCAAATACATCTTGTCCGCCCCATGTCCAACTACCTTGTAAAGGATAAATAAAGCCCGTTAAAACGACGGCAAATGCAGCAAAGGACCAAAGTTTCATACGTTCAGCTACAGCACCCGAAACAATAGACATTGCAGTCGCAACAAAAACTACCTGAAAGAAAAAGTCTGCAGAGGGAGAGTATGTCCACTCATCTGCAACACCATCTTCAAGAATCCCGGAGAGGAAGATTGCGCCATCGTACATAATGCTATAACCGACAATCATGTACATGGTGCAGGCAATAGCAAACAACATAACGTTTTTAGTCAGGATTTCAGTGGTATTTTTTGCCCGAACCAGACCCGCTTCAAGCATAGAAAAACCAGCTGCCATCCACATGACAAAGGCACCACTTATTACGAAATAAAAGGTATCTAAGGCATATTGGAGTTCAAAGATTTCATTTTCCATTATCAATACTCCCTAAGCTTACAGGGCATCTGGGCCGGTTTCGCCTGTGCGAATCCGAACCACTTGCTCAAGTGGGTAAACGAAGATTTTGCCATCACCGATTTTGCCAGTGTTAGCACCCTTGATGATAGCTTCGATAACCTGTTCAACGATGGCATCATCAATTGCGATTTCCAGTTTTAACTTCGGCAGGAAATCGACAACGTACTCCGCACCTCTGTATAACTCAGTGTGCCCCTTTTGACGTCCAAACCCTTTTACTTCAGAAACCGTTAAACCTTGCACACCGATTTCGGAGAGTGATTCACGGACATCATCAAGCTTGAACGGCTTGATAATAGCTACAACTTGTTTCATAAGCGTATTCCTTCTTTAGAATAATCGCCCTGCAATAGCAGGGCGATTCACAGATAAGGTCTTAGAATGTTTTCGAAACACTGAAAGAAAAGATATTGTCGACCAGATCTTTATCACCAGCGAAGTCTTCACCATCACTGTCAGTGTCAGTCCATGTTAAGGCGAAATCCAGGTCAAACATGGTTTTAGAAACACCAATCAGATAATCAGTGTAGCTTTCACCGATATCGCTATCTAAGTCCTGATAACCGATACCAGCCATCAGGGTGATGTCATATGGCAGACCGTATTCAAAACCAAGATTATAGTATGTGCCGTCTTCATCCAGATTCAGGAAGTTGCTGGAGTGTGCAATACCGAAACTGAAATAACTGTAGCTTAAGCTACCGTAGATTTCATTAAAGTCAGCACCGCCACCTGTACCAGGATAGTAGTAACGAATCGCACCGATATCATAGCCGATACCAGTTTCGCCAATTTCATTGGCAAAACCACCGTAAAGGTTGAACTCTGAACTAAAATCGGCATCATCAAAATCTACATTTGATGCCCAGGTACCGACATACAATCCAGAGGCATGGCCGTAATCAATCCCGCCTTGAATGGTTGGGTTGTTATCGGTTTGTGAAATACCACGGAAAATGTAATCACTACCTATTAAGACGTTGGCTGTTACTGAATGTGCACCGTCTTCGCTTTCCCATGCCATTGCTGATGAAGTCGCTAAAACTGTTGTGGCAGCAAGACACATTGCTGAGAGCGTTTTGAATTTCATGTATATCTCCTCGTTTGAATTGTTTTAGTCTTTTTTGAATCCGATGCGTTGATTTTTTACAACACCGTGTATTCAGACTGCCACAACTAACGCAGTTTACATGCCAGTTTTAAAAAGTATTTATAATTCAATTAGATATGGTAATTTGCGGCAAATATTTCATTACTGAAAGGATTATTTTGGTGCGACCATGAAAATCCCACGCCCAAAATTGGTGCAAAATTCTGTTAATGAAGATTCATAGCGGGCTTGTTATGATGCGTGCACCAAAGTCTATGAGAACAAAATATGAATTACCCGCAGATTGATCCTGTTGCGCTTGAGCTCGGTCCATTGGCCATTCATTGGTATGGTTTGATGTATCTGTTTGGTTTTGTCGCGGCCTGGATGCTAGCCAGATGGAGAGCGAATGATTATGGCTGGGAAAAATCTCAGGTAGAAGATTTGCTTTTTTATGGCGCGATCGGGGTGATCCTGGGTGGCAGGATTGGTTACGCCTTATTCTATGATTTACTCAATGTTATTAATAATCCACTGAACCTGTTTAAAGTCTGGCAGGGAGGCATGTCTTTTCATGGAGGCTTGTTAGGAGTTTTGATAGCCATCTGGCTATTTGGTCGAAAATCCGGAAAATCTTTTTTTGAAATCAGTGACTTTGTTGCACCATTAGTACCGTTAGGCTTATTTTTTGGGCGGATAGGTAATTTTATTAACGGGGAATTATGGGGCAGAGTATCGGATGTCCCCTGGGCAATGGTGTTTCCGACAGGAGGACCGCTGGCTCGGCATCCTTCACAGCTCTATCAGGCATTGTTGGAAGGCTTGTTGCTATTCGTTATTTTGTGGTGGTTTTCGGCCAAAACGCGTCCACGGGCGGAAGTATCAGGTCTGTTTTTATTAGGATATGGCAGTTTCCGCTTTGCAGCAGAATTTTTCCGGGTGCCCGATCCGCAATACGGCTATCTGGCGTTTGACTGGTTTACTATGGGGCAGCTGTTATGTGTTCCGATGATCATAGCCGGATTGGTTATGATGTTTTGGGCTTATCAACGATCTAATCCAGCAAAATCATCAACCAGGTAGCAGCACTCAATAACAAAGTCAGTAACACAGCAAGCGATCCATAGTCCTTGGCTCGGCCAGACAGTTTGTGTACATCGGTGCTTACCCGATCAACAACACACTCAATGGCCGAGTTAAGTGCCTCAACAATCAGTACAGCCACTAATGAGGCAATCATCAACAGTCTTTCCGCGGGTGTAACATCAAGAAAAAAACTGACGATTCCCAGCAATAACAGCAAAATAAATTCCTGCCGGAAGGCAGATTCATAACGAATTCCGGCATACAGTCCTTGTAACGAATAGACTAAAGCAAACATTAACCTTTTTATGCCAGTGTTTTTTTCAATCATGAGATCTCTGCCGGATTGTGATAATCAAAATTAATGAAGATTCAGTCAGGCATTTTTGTCATAACTGAACCATAAATGATTGAAATATTAGGCAAAGATTATGACTGCCATGTTAAAATCTGTAGTCTTTTACAAGTTTTTTATCGCGGGTGAGTTATGCAGTATCAGGATCAATATGATGTGATAGTCGTTGGCGGTGGTCATGCCGGCACCGAAGCTGCGTTAGCGGCAGCTCGCCAGGGCGTAAAAACACTTCTGTTAACACAGAACATCGAAACATTAGGGCAGATGAGCTGTAACCCGGCGATTGGCGGGATCGGTAAAGGTCATTTAGTCAAAGAGATTGATGCATTGGGCGGCATCATGGCCAAAGCGGCTGATCTCGGCGGTATTCAGTTCAGAATTCTGAATGCCAGTAAAGGTCCGGCAGTGAGAGCTACTCGTGCCCAGGCCGATAGAATCCGTTATAAAGCCGCCATTCGTGCTGTGCTGGAGTCACAACCCAATCTCTATTTATTCCAGCAGGCTGTTGATGATTTGATCGTTGAAAACGGTCGCGTTGCCGGTGTTGTCACCCAGTCGGGTTTACGGTTTGGTGGTAAAGCCGTGGTACTCACTGTCGGTACGTTCCTCGGTGGTGTAATTCATATCGGTATGCAACGTCATCAAGGTGGTCGGGCGGGCGATCCTGCCTCTGTTGCATTGGCTGAACGTTTGCGTGCGTTACCTTTCCGCGTTGATCGTCTAAAAACCGGTACACCGCCCCGTATCGCCAGTAACAGTATTGATTATTCACAATTAGCCGAACAGCCGGGAGATAATCCGACACCAGTATTTTCATTTCTTGGCAAACGTGAACATCATCCGCAGCAGATTTCCTGTCATATCACCCATACCAATGAAAAAACGCATGAGGTGATTCGTAACAATTTGGATCGTTCACCAATGTACAGTGGCGAGATCGAAGGCATTGGTCCACGTTACTGTCCATCAATTGAAGACAAAGTGGTGCGTTTTGCCGATCGTAACTCACACCAGATTTTCCTCGAACCCGAAGGGCTGGACTGTAATGAAGTCTATCCCAATGGTATTTCCACCAGCCTGCCGTTTGATGTGCAATATGAGATCGTGCGTTCAATGAAAGGTTTGGAAAATGCCCATATCACTCGTCCGGGTTACGCTATTGAATACGACTTTTTTGACCCACGTGATTTAACACCGTGGCTGGAAACCAAACACATGCCGGGCCTGTTCTTTGCCGGTCAGATTAATGGCACGACGGGTTATGAAGAAGCGGCTGCCCAGGGTTTGATCGCCGGTCTGAATGCCGGTTTGCAGACACGTGAACTTGAGCCCTGGTATCCACGTCGTGATGAGGCCTATATCGGCGTATTAATTGATGACCTGATTACTTCCGGCACCAAAGAGCCTTATCGTATGTTCACCAGTCGGGCAGAATATCGTCTGATGTTACGTGAGGATAATGCCGATTCCCGTCTGACGCCGATTGGTCGTCAGTTAGGTATTGTCGATGATGCGCGTTGGGCGGTATTCAGTGCCAAGCTGGAAGCGATTGAGTCTGAAAACAACCGTCTGAATACCACTCGGATCTCCCCGGAAAAGATAGATCAGCAACGAGCCATTTCAGTGTTGGGTGAGCCACTGGCCAAAAGTAGCACAGCGATTGAATTATTACGCCGTCCCAGTGTGGATTATCAAGGCTTGATGACCTTATTGAATGAAGAGCAATTGGTCGCAGATGATGTGGCCGAGCAGGTGATGATCCAGGTGAAATATGCCGGTTATATCAATCGCCAGCAGAATGAGGTCAACCGTCTGCAACGTAATGAAAGCACCATATTGCCAGCCGATCTGGATTATCACAATGTGCGGGGTTTATCCAATGAAGTTCGTGAAAAACTGCAAAATGCCAAACCCCAGAGTTTAGGTCAGGCTGCCAGGATTTCCGGTGTCACGCCCGCTGCCGTCTCGTTGTTATTGGTGCATCTGAAACGTTCCGGATGGAGTGAAGCGAGCTGATGGGTTCAGATTTAAAAGCACAGCTCGATAAGGGCTGTGCTGAACTGCAATTACAACTTTCCGAAGAGCAAAAAACACAGCTACTGGATTATCTGGCACTGCTGCAAAAATGGAACAAGGTCTATAATCTGACCTCGGTGCGTGATCCGCAAACCATGTTGACGCGACATATCCTTGATAGTTTGTCATTAATTCCGTATCTGAACTGCACTAGCCTGTTAGATGTTGGGAGTGGAGCAGGACTGCCCGGTATTCCAATTGCTATCTGTTTTCCGCAAATGTCAGTCACCCTGCTCGATAGCAATATCAAAAAAACACGTTTTTTACAGCAGGTGAAAGCCGAGCTGAAATTGAATAATGTGACGGTAATACATGGCAGAGTAGAACAAATAACTTTGCCAAAATTTGACGTTGTAACCGCTCGGGCATTTGCCACAATCGCTGAGATTATTGATTTAGCCGCGAGACACTGCGATGATGCTGGCAGCCTGGTTTTGATGAAAGGCGTCTATCCGGAACAAGAACTCGCAGCAATTAAAAGCGGTTTCAAACTGCAGGATATTGTCACGCTGAACGTACCGGGAGATCAGGCTGAAAGGCATCTGGTAAGACTGATTAAGGATTAGCATCAGTGGGAAATATATTCGCGGTTACCAATCAGAAGGGCGGTGTCGGTAAAACGACCACCACAGTAAATCTGGCGGCTTCACTTGCTGATTCTGGCAAGAAAGTATTAATGATTGATTTAGATCCGCAGGGTAATGCGACCACCGGTTGTGGCATTGATAAAGATGCCATCGAAATCAGCAGTTATGACGTTATTATGGCTGAAGCCAAAGCCAGTGATGCGATCATTCGCCCGGAAGGCTTGGGTTTTGATGTGATGCCAACCAATACCGATTTGACGGCAGCAGAAGTCCAGTTGCTGGAAATCAAACTTCGTGAGCACCGGCTTAGATTGGCGCTGGAATCCAGTAAGGAAAAATACGATTTTATCCTGATTGACTGTCCGCCATCTTTGAGCATGTTAACAGTCAACGCGCTGGTCGCTTCAAAAGGTGTCTTGATTCCGATTCAATGTGAATACTATGCGTTGGAAGGACTCACCTCGTTGTTGCGTACTATCGAACGGGTAAAACAACGCGCCAACCCGGCATTGGAAGTCACCGGTATGGTGCGCACCATGTTCGATGCGCGTAATAATCTGGCCAATCAGGTGTCACGCCAATTGATAAGTCATTTCCAGGGTAAAGTCTTTCATTCGATAATTCCGCGTAATGTTCGCTTAGCCGAAGCGCCCAGCCATGGTCTGCCTGTGTTAAATTATGATCGAACTTCGCGTGGCTCAATTGCCTATATGGCTTTAGCCAGTGAATTGATGCGACGTGATAAAAAAGCGACAACGGCAAGCTAACACACAGGTATTCCTAAATATGGTAAGTAAAAAAAGAGGATTAGGCAGAGGACTGGATGCACTGTTAGGTGACGTCAATCAGGACGAAAACAGCCTGAATGACAGCTTGCAACATTTTCCGCTGGACATGATTCAACCCGGCAAATATCAGCCACGCATGGATATGTCTCAGGAATCCCTTGAAGAACTTGCCGACTCCATCCGTTCTCAAGGTCTGGTGCAACCGATTGTGGTGAGACCGATTGACGGCGGGCATTACGAAATCATTGCCGGGGAACGCCGCTGGCGGGCTTCCAAGCTGGCTGGCCTGGAAAGTGTTCCGGTTTTGATCAAAGATGTGTCGGATCGCAATGCAATCGCGATGGCATTGATTGAGAACATTCAACGCGAAAATCTCAACCCGATGGAAGAGGCCAATGCCTTGCATCGACTGCGTGAAGAATTTGAATTAACCCATCAGCAAACGGCTGAAGCTGTGGGGAAATCCCGCGCCACCATCACTAATTTACTGCGTCTGCGTAATCTCAATGATGATGTGAAAAAGTTGCTGGAAAACTGCGATCTGGAAATGGGCCATGCCCGAACGTTATTGGCTCTGGAAGGTAAAAGTCAGTCAGAAGCCGCTTTGCAGATCGTTGAAAAGGGTCTGTCTGTCCGTGAGACAGAACAGCTTATTCGTCGTCTGTTGAAATCCTCCCCTGCAGATAAACAGGAAGTCCCTCAGCCATCATTGGAAGAAATCGAGCGACTCGAACAGCGTCTTGCTGAAAAACTGGGTAAAGGCTTTAGTATCAAGCACCGCGCCAATGGCAAAGGAAAACTGGTTTTCGATTATTCCAATGTTGATGAGCTAAAACACCTGATTAAACAAATTGGGGTTTAAATAGATAGTCAGAGATCAATTTGCACAGAACGTGTGAAGTCTATGTTTCACTCTGGTGCAACTTTGTTTACCTTACTGCAAGTTAGATGACCTCCATTCAGCACCGTTTTTTCTAACGTCTCATTTTTAAAAGCATTCCATATCCATTCACGCGTGTCAGTCATTGCTGGACTGACAATTGCATAGCTCTGTTGAATCGACATTTATGGAATCAGCAATGAAACTGTTGGACAGAATATTTAATTCATCAGAGTTCAATGAGCCTCCGATTGCAAATTCTTTGGAGCAGGATGAGGCGACATCCCCCCAACAATTTTCTGAGGCAGAAAAGCGTTTTTATCGTTCCCTGCAATTAGTAAGCAGCCAGACAGCACAGCTTTCACGACAGATTTTCCGCGCGCTTGAGGTACAGCAAAACTTTTTATCAGAAATCGGCCAGCGTACTGACAAACTGGATAGTGAACTCAGGCAGGCTAATGATTACCTGAATAGCTCAAACTCTACGGTTGGCGCATTACAGGCACAAATAGACGTGGAAGTGCGGGATGTGAATGGCGCTGTCGGGCAGGCAATGCAAGACATATCACTTACCCTCAATGAAAAATCCAATAGTGTTACGCAAGTGCTGGATGGCATTTTGGAAATCGGGCGTGGCGTGAATATGCTGGCGCTAAATGCGGCTATTGAAGCAGCGCGTGCCGGGGAGCACGGCCGGGGATTTGCCGTCGTGGCTGATGAGGTTCGAAGACTGGCTGCCGTAACCATGGAGCAGGCGCAGCAAGCAGCCAAACAGCTGGATTTTACAGAGGTTAACACTGAACTGGATCATATCCGCGAAACCAATACCGAAAGACTGAACAGTTTTGTTGAGGTTATTCAATCTGCTACCGGTCAGCTCACCGAATTGTTTCAATCTATCAGTGAGCAACTGCGAGCGATTATGGAAAACACGGCGGTGATTTTTGAAACGCTGGATTTAAACAAAGGCGTTATGCAGCGCATACATGGCAAGAACAAGATCATTAACGATGTGGTTGAAGATATGTCCAGCGGTTTGGAAAAAATTGATATTCAGTCAGCGCAGATCGAGCCAGCCGTAAAAGCAATGGATAACACGCTGAAAAAACTCTTTTTAGTGCCGGATGCATCGCATGACCAACTCGATGATATTTTGCGGCGAGGAACATTGCGAGTGGCGATAGAACCCAATTTTGTTGGTCTGTCATTTCGTGAAAAACTCGGTGAGCCACTGAAAGGGCTGGATGTAGATTACGCCAGAGCATTTGCACGGTTCCTTGGCGTTGAATGTGAATTTATCGAAGCGCCATGGGATATGTGTACTGAATTACTTACCGCAGGTAAAAAATATGGTGAGCCGCCTGCAGACGTTGTGATCAGCGCACTTCCCCCATCCGCAGAATACGACAATGTTGCTTATTCCGAGGCCTATACCTATCTGCATTGGGTGTTGGCTCGCAGAAAGGGTGACAGCAATATCTCCCGGCTGGAAGATCTCAATGGCAAAGTAGTGGGTATTATCAATGATCCAGCCGCTTTTCAGGTGCTTGAAGATCAAGGTTTGCGCTGGAGTAGCAACGAAGGCAAAGCGGATGGACGGATTAAACTGGAAAATTTAATTGCCTATTCCGATCAGACACGAATTCATAATTGTCTGTCGGATGGCGTTGTCGACGCTTTTGGCGTAGATCTGCCTATTTATTACTGGGCCTGTGAAAATCCAGCCAGCCCCTGGTTTGGCAAGATTGAAATTATTCCGGGAAATATTGCACCGCAACCGTATTACTACACGATGGCCGTGAATGCGTGGGGATCAAGCTATCGGCTGTTGGCCAAAGCCAATGAATTTATTGCCTGGTTCAAACAACAGCCTGAACGTAAACAAATTGAGCAAAAATGGCAGGGGTCGCCAGTCAGTGGTGAAATCAGCTATCGCGATGAACCGGGTAATTTGATGGGAGAAGCGGAGCTTAAAAAGTTATATCAGGCGCATTGTTTAAAATTCGATCTGCAACCTAAATCCCTTGATCTTCAAGATTAAGCCGGGTTCCCAATGCATCACCTTTAAAAGCCTGATGAGCTGAAATAATGCTTTCTTCGGGAAAATATCACAGGCAAGTTTTTGCAAAACCAGAATCATAAATGGAATCTTTCACAGTGAAAAAATCAGGATTAAGCGAATTCATAAATCTGCAAATTTAATCTGCCTGAAATAAATTAAGCGAGATAGTCGTTGACCATGCAAAGCATAGGTCTATATAATTCCCTGATTTGCTTAAGGCAAAACTAAGATCCAGCGGATAAAAATGGAGCAATTAACTAGGGTCAGGCCCGTCAATCAGCTGCTAAAAACCCAGTTTATAGCGTTGCTGATCATAGTGGCTTGTGTCTCATGGTTACATGGCAAGGATGTCGCCATAGCCGTATGCTTTGGAGGCATGATTAGTGTGGCTAACACACTATTGCTGAAATGGCATTTACTGAGAACAGTCATGAAGGCTGGTGCCAATCCGGCAAAAAATCTCGGTGGCATATACAGGTGTATTGCAGAACGATGGGTTTTTACCCTGGCCATGTTTGTGGTTGGCTTCGTGGTGTTTGAATTTACCGCGTTACCGCTACTGCTCGGCTTCGTCGCGATACAAGTGGTTTTATTGTTTGGAAATATGAAACGGGCTTGAGACAAACATGGCGGAAGAATTAACAACTTCAGGATACATCAAGCATCACCTTCAGAATCTGACTTTCGGTCAGAAACACGAAGAGATAGAGCCGGGCGTATGGGCTCCGACAGGTGATTATGGTTTTGCGATGTCTTCTGGTGAGGCGGCGCAAATGGGTTTTTGGTCCATCAACGTCGACACCATGTTTATGTCGATTTTACTTGGCGGTTTGATGATGTGGTTTTTCCGCAGCGTTGCCAAAAAAGTCTCCGCCGGCGTCCCGACCGGCACACAGAATTTCGCAGAATGGATAATGGAGTTTATTGACGACACGGTTCGTGGTTCATTCAGCGGCGGTAAAAATACTCTGGTTGCTCCGATGGCATTAACCATCTTTGTCTGGGTTTTCCTGATGAACCTGATGGACTTAATTCCGGTAGATGTTATTCCCCTGGCCGTGGCTCACGGTGCATCAGCCATATTCGGTGTTGATCCGCACGATGTGTTCTTCAAAATCGTCCCGACAACCGATCCAAATGCCACGCTTGGCATGGCATTATTCGTTTTCTTACTCATGCTTTATTACAGTTTCAAAGTCAAAGGCGTCGGTGGTTTCGTTGGCGAACTGACCTTGCAGCCTTTTGGTAAATGGGCGCTGCCTATCAACCTTGTGCTGGAAACTGTCACCTTGATTGCAAAACCATTTTCACTGGCATTACGGTTGTTCGGCAACATGTATGCAGGTGAAATGGTGTTCATTTTGATCGCTACCATGTACGGTGCCGGTCTTGTTCTGGGTTCTTTTGCCGGTCTGTTACAGGTTGGCTGGGCGATTTTCCATATTCTGATTATTACGTTGCAAGCATTCATCTTTATGGTGCTGACCACGGTATATATGGATATGGCACATCAGGAACATCATTGAGTTTGATTGAGTTGTAACTTTATTTTTTTAGTCTTTAGACGTTCGTAGGAGAGAAAAATGGATATGGGTTTAGTTTATATTGCGGGTGCACTGATGATTGGTCTGGGTGCTCTGGGTGCGGCCGTTGGTGTAGGTCTGTTAGGTGGTCGCTTCCTGGAAGCTGCTGCTCGCCAACCTGAATTAGTGCCAATGTTGCGTACACAGTTCTTCCTGGTTGCGGGTCTGGTTGACGCGGTACCAATGATCGCTGTTGGTTTGGCAATGTATGTACTGTTCGCGGTAGCTGGTTAAGATCATTAACTCAACTCCCAATAGCGATAAACAAGAGGTACAGGCATGAATATCAATGCAACCTTGATAGGCCAGCTAATTGCCTTTGCGATTTTCGTCGCATTCTGCATGAAGTACGTCTGGCCGCCTATCATGCAGGCGTTGGAAGAACGCAAAAAGAAAATCGCTGATGGTCTGGCTGCGGCAGAACGTGGTCGTCATGAACAAGAGTTGGCAGAAAAACGTGCCCAACAGGTAATTCATGAAGCAAAAGATCAGGCAAGCGAAATCGTTTCTCAGGCACAGCGCCGCGGAAATGAAATTGTCGATGAAGCCAAAGGCACTGCGCGTACTGAAGGTGAGCGAATTCTCTCTTCTGCCCGTGCAGAAATTGAGCAGGAAGCGAACCGCGCCCGTGATGAACTGAGAGCACAAGTTGCGACAGTTGCACTGGCAGGTGCTGGCAAAATCCTTAGTCGTGAGATTGATGACAAAGCCCACACCGACCTGCTCGATGAGTTGGTCAGCCAAATCTAGAGGAATCATAGGATGGCAGAATCAATAACCATCGCTCGCCCCTACGCATCAGCCGTATTTGCGATTGCACAAGAAAAAGGCGACATGCAGTCATGGTCTGAGCTGCTTAGTGTACTGGCGCAATGCGCTGCTACTCCCGAGGTGCAATCCATATTGGTGAGCCCTGCGGTCAGTGATGAACAGGCAGTTAATCTGCTTGCCGATATCACTGGTGAGCTCAGCACAGATGCTCGTAGTTTTCTGCTGCTTCTGGCAGAAAACAATCGATTGCTGCTGTTGCCGGAAATTGCAGAGCTATATGAACAGTTACGCGCCGATGCGGAACAAATGCTGTCAGCCGATGTGATAACCGCACGGCCGTTGACGGATGAACAAAAAAGCAAGATTGCTGCTGCACTTAAAAAACGCCTGGGTAAAGAAATCACCCTCAGCGAAAGCGTAGACGAAAGTCTGCTGGGCGGCGCAATCATTCGGGCAGGCGATCTGGTAATCGATGGATCTGCCTTAGGTAAATTGAACAGACTGGCCAGCGCGATAAGCTAAGCGGCCCGTAAAGAGGAAACAGAGATGCAACTGAATTCAGCAGAAATCAGTGACCTGATTAAAAAGCGAATTGAAAGCTTTGACGGGGCTACTGAAGCACGAACAGAAGGCACCGTAGTCGGTGTTACCGATGGTATCGTGCGTATTCATGGTCTTGCCGATGTCATGTCCGGGGAAATGCTTGAGTTTCCAGGCAACACTTTCGGTATGGCTCTTAACCTGGAGCGCGACTCAGTCGGTGCCGTTGTTCTGGGCGCATACCAACATATTTCTGAAGGCGACAAAGTCAAATGTACTGGTCGTATTCTGGAAGTTCCAGTAGGTGAAGGCCTGTTAGGACGTGTTGTTGACTCACTGGGTAAACCAATTGACGGCAAAGGTGACATTCAAGCCACCGGCTCTTCTCCAATTGAGAAAGTCGCGCCAGGCGTTATCGCACGTCAATCAGTTGACCAGCCATTACAAACCGGTCTGAAATCAATCGATGCGATGATTCCCGTCGGCCGTGGTCAGCGTGAGTTGATTATCGGTGACCGTCAAACGGGTAAAACAGCGATTGCGGTTGATGCCATCATTAATCAAAAAGGTACAGGCGTTAAATGTATCTATGTGGCGATTGGTCAAAAAGCGTCTTCTATCGCGAACGTCGTTCGCAAGCTGGAAGAACATGATGCACTGGGTCACACCATCATCGTTGCCGCTTCTGCTTCTGATTCAGCTGCTTTGCAATTTATTGCGCCTTACGCGGGTTGCTCAATGGGCGAATACTTCCGTGATAAAGGCGAAGATGCACTGATCATCTATGATGACTTAACCAAACAAGCCTGGGCTTACCGCCAAGTATCTTTGTTATTACGTCGTCCACCAGGTCGTGAAGCTTATCCTGGTGACGTTTTCTACCTCCACTCACGCCTGCTGGAACGTGCAGCACGGGTAAACGAAGATTACGTAGAAAAAATCACTAATGGTGAAGTAAAAGGCAAAACCGGTTCACTGACTGCGTTGCCAATTATTGAAACCCAGGCCGGTGACGTTTCTGCTTTCGTACCGACCAACGTAATCTCAATTACAGATGGTCAGATCTTCCTGGAAACAGATTTGTTTAACGCCGGTATCCGTCCTGCGATTAACGCCGGTCTGTCGGTATCACGTGTGGGTGGTGCTGCTCAAACCAAGATCATCAAGAAACTGGGTGGTGGTGTTCGTCTTGATTTGGCTCAGTACCGTGAACTGGCAGCGTTTGCTCAGTTTGCTTCTGACCTTGATGAAGCAACCCGTGCTCAGATCAGCCGTGGTCAACGTGTAACTGAGTTGATGAAGCAGAAACAATATCAACCATTGTCAATTGCTGAAATGGCGATTTCTTTGTTCTCTGCCAACGAAGGCTTCCTGGATGATGTTGACGTTAGCAAAGTCGGTTCATTTGAAGCGTCATTGCTGTCAACCATGCGTTCACAGCATGCTGAACTAATGGACACTATCAACACTACTGGTAATTTTGATGACAATATCGCTGGCCAGATGCGCAGCGCGATTGAAAAATTCAAAGCCAACGGTAGCTGGTAAGCGAGGCATAATTCATGGCTAGCGGTAAAGAGATACGTACGCAGATAGCAAGCATCAAAAGCACGCAGAAGATCACCTCTGCGATGGAGATGGTGGCTGCCAGTAAAATGCGTAAGGCTCAGGAACGCATGGCGGCAACACGTCCTTATGCTGACAAGATTTTAAATGTCATTCAGCATCTGGCTTACGCCAATCCGGAATACAGACATCCTTATTTGCAGGATCGTGAAGAGAAACAACGCGTAGGTTATATCGTGGTTTCTTCGGATCGTGGTTTATGCGGCGGTTTGAACAATAATCTGTTCAAGGAAGTGCTGCACGAAATCAAATCCAAGTCAGATAAAGGCCTGCAGGTTGATATCTGTGCAATTGGTCAAAAAGCCTCAGCATTCTTCAGCCGCTTGCCAGTGAACATGGTTGCACAAGTCACCCAATTGGGTGATGCACCACGCGTTCATGAATTGATTGGTAGCATCAAGGTTATGTTGGATGCTTACGAGTCTGGTCATATTGATAGTCTGTACCTTGTTTATAACCAGTTTGTGAACACCATGACGCAGGAAGACACGTTTATTCGTCTGTTGCCTGCGACTCCGGGTGCGCCAAGCGAGGAAATGTCTCATCACTGGGATTATATTTACGAGCCGGATGCGAAAGAAGTTTTGGATGATTTGCTGGTCCGTTACATCGAGTCAGTGGTTTATCAAGGCGTTGTTGAAAACATTGCTTCTGAACAAGCATCACGCATGATTGCGATGAAAAATGCGTCTGACAATGCCGGCGATCTTATTGATGACCTGCAACTGGTTTACAACAAAGCTCGCCAGGCTGCGATTACACAGGAAATCTCTGAGATTGTTGCGGGTGCCGCTGCGGTCTAACTGAATTAAAAGGGCTGAGCAGCCCGAACTTATTTGAAAGAGGAAGCAAGATGAGCTCTGGAAAGATTGTACAAATTATCGGTGCGGTCGTTGACGTGGAATTTCCCCGCGACAGTCTGCCAAAAGTCTACGATGCCTTAATGGTTGAAGAAGTCGGTTTGACCCTGGAAGTACAACAACAATTAGGTGATGGTGTTGTTCGTGCAATCGCCATGGGTACGACAGATGGTCTGAAACGCAGCCTGGCAGTCAGCAACACTGGCAAGGCGATCAGCGTTCCAGTCGGTCAAAAAACACTGGGCCGTATCATGGACGTATTGGGTAACCCAATCGACGAGAAAGGCGACATCGGTGAAGAAGAGCGTTGGGGTATCCACCGTAAAGCACCTGCATTTGATGAACTGTCTGCCAGTAACGAATTGCTGGAAACAGGTATCAAAGTTATCGACCTGGTTTGCCCATTTGCTAAGGGTGGTAAAGTCGGTCTGTTTGGTGGTGCCGGTGTCGGTAAAACCGTCAACATGATGGAGCTTATCCGTAACATCGCTATCGAGCACAGTGGTTTCTCGGTATTCGCTGGTGTTGGTGAGCGTACTCGTGAAGGTAACGACTTCTATCACGAAATGACCGATTCAAACGTAATCGACAAAGTATCACTGGTTTACGGTCAGATGAATGAGCCACCAGGTAACCGTCTGCGTGTAGCGTTGACTGGTTTGACCATGGCGGAATTCTTCCGTGATGAAGGCCGTGATGTATTGTTCTTCGTTGATAATATTTACCGTTACACATTGGCCGGTACTGAAGTATCCGCCCTGTTAGGCCGTATGCCTTCAGCGGTAGGTTATCAGCCAACACTGGCCGAAGAAATGGGTGTTTTGCAAGAACGTATTACCTCAACCAAAACCGGTTCTATCACGTCTATACAAGCGGTATACGTACCTGCGGATGACTTGACCGATCCATCTCCTGCAACCACCTTCGCTCACTTGGATGCGACCGTTGTATTGTCACGTTCAATTGCCGAATTGGGTATTTACCCTGCGATTGACCCGCTGGATTCAACGTCACGTCAGCTGGATCCATTGGTTGTTGGTAACGATCATTATGATATTGCTCGTGGTGTTCAAAACACCCTGCAACGTTATAAAGAACTGAAAGATATCATCGCGATCCTGGGTATGGATGAATTGTCTGAAGAAGACAAATTGTCTGTATCACGCGCTCGTAAAATTCAGCGTTTCATGTCACAGCCATTCTTCGTTGCTGAAGTATTCACCGGTGCACCTGGTAAATACGTTTCACTGAAAGATACTCTGGCTGGTTTCCGTGGCATTCTGGATGGTGAATATGATTCACTGCCAGAACAAGCGTTCTACATGGTTGGCACCATTGATGAAGCGATTGAGAAAGCCAAAAAGTACTAATCTCTTGGGAGGTAGCTGATGGCTATGACAATTCATGTTGACATCGTAAGTGCTGAAGAATCCATTTATTCTGGATTGGTAGAAGCGGTAATTGCCTCGGCACAAGAGGGTGAGGTGGGTATTTACCCACGTCACGCTCCATTGCTGACACGGTTAAAAGCCGGTGAAGTGCGGTTATTAAAAGACGGTAAGGAAGAGCAGTTTTATATTTCCGGTGGTGTGCTGGAAGTTCAACCTCATATCGTCACTATTCTGGCCGATACCGCATTACGCGCAGATGATGTAAATGAAGCCGCTGCTTTGGAAGCCAAAGCCGCAGCCGAAAAAGCGCTCAACGATAAATCAGCCAAAATGGACTTTGCGGAAGCACAAGTTCAACTGGCAGAAGCGATGGCACAGTTACGCGCCATTGAAAGAGCACGTAAAACACGTAAGCATTAATCACGAAAGTGATGACCCAGAAAAGGCTGTCTTCGGACGGCCTTTTTTGTTTGCAGGTCTTTGCTAAACTACAGAGCTGATACAAGGAATCTTTTATGTCTCTGGCTATTATTATTCTCGCTGCCGGTAAAGGCACCCGCATGAAATCCGCCAAACCCAAGGTGATGCACACTCTGGCAGGCAAACCCATGTTACAACACGTTATTGATACCGCTAAACAGCTTTCTCCAAGCCAGTTAGCCGTGGTCTGTGGTAATGGTGCTGACGAAGTCGTGCCGTACCTGCAAAATCAGCAAATCGATGTTGTGATGCAGCATGAACAGAAAGGCACCGGTCACGCAGTAGAGCAAGCCAAAGCCAGCTTTACTAATAGTGAACAGGTGTTGGTTTTGTATGGGGATGTGCCATTAATCACACCAGAAACATTGCAGGACTTGATTGAATCAGGCGACAACAACAGCCTGAAAGTGCTCACAGCAGTGTTGGATGATCCCACCGGCTATGGCCGTATTGTGCGTGATTATGATGACAATATGCTGTGCATCACCGAAGAAAAAGATGCCGATGAAGAAACCAAACTCATCAATGAAATCAACACCGGCATTATGTGCATCCCGGCTAAATGGCTCACAGAAGCCTTGTCCCAGCTTGATAACAACAATGCCCAGGGCGAATATTATCTGACCGACTTGATTGCCAAAGCCGTTAACCAGGGTATCGAAATCAACTCCGTCACCTGCGAAGATGAAATGGAAGTGGCTGGCATCAATAATCGCGTCCAACTGGCGGAAGTCGAAAGTTACTATCAGCAACTCAAGGCAACAGAGTTGATGATGTCAGGTGTCACTTTCCGTGATCCGGCAAGAGTCGATATACGTGGTGATATAAAAGCAGGGCAGGATATTACCATCGATATCAACGTCATCTTCGAAGGCAATAACACCATAGCCGACAATGTCAGCATCGGTGCCAACTGCATTCTTATTAATAGCATCATCCATGAAGGAGCAGAAATCCTGCCTAACAGTATTATTGAAAACGCCGAAGTGGGTGCTAACTGCTCAGTAGGACCCTTTGCCAGACTGCGCCCAGGCACTAAGCTCGCCGCCAAAGCCAAAGTCGGTAACTTCGTAGAAGTCAAAAATGCCAACATCGGCCTGGGTTCCAAGATCAACCATCTCAGCTATATCGGCGATACCGATATGGGGGCGGATGTAAATATTGGGGCAGGTACCATTACCTGTAATTATGATGGGGCGAATAAACATCGTACGGTGATTGGCGATCGGGTGTTTGTTGGTTCGGATACGCAGTTGGTTGCACCGGTTACTGTTGAGGATGGAGCTACGATTGGGGCGGGATCGACGATTCGGAAGACTGCTCCTGCTGATGCGTTGACATTGACTAAGTCGGAGCAGAAGACGGTTAAGGGGTGGGTTAGGCCGGTTAAGAAGTAATTATTAACTTAAAATATTGTTTATGAAAGGATAAATTAGTTAAAATTGTAATCAAATATTTTGCAAATTTGACTAATTAGTATGTAGAATCATTTCCTAGCAAATAGGAGAAATAGAATGGAAAGAATCCTTCAGCTTATAGGATTTGCACCTTCTGAGAATGAAAAGGAGTTATTGAGGGAGCTTGGTGTCAAGGCTCCTAAATCAATTCAAGTTGTTGGACGAGGAACTTTAACAATGAGTGTCAAGGATGCACGTAAAACTGAAGATTCACGGCGATTCATTTCAGAAAATTCAGATAAAAAATTCAATAAATCATAATGATACTTTTATTACTGCTACCAATATTGGTGGCAGGCTTCATTGTGATTACGAAACATCCAGCATGTTTTTATAAATTACATAGATATGATGGGCAACTACTTTACTTGAGCACTGCATATCAAGGCCTAATCTGTACATTGATTGCAGTTGTAATCGTATTTTTACTAAATACATATATACCGAGTCATATATTGGTAGCCAATAAAGCTATACCAATGGATATTTTTGGTTGGCTTGAAAATCTTATAACCCCCCTTAACCCATCTGATCAGATTGCTTGGTTTATTTTGATCTCTGTCACTTCAATACTTGTAGCTCAAATAAGAATTATTTTATTTAGGATCAGAGCTTGGATTAAATATTCAGGTATAAATTGGAAGAAGCAAAACAAATCTGAGCTCAGCTCAAAAGTACTTTCAGAGATTGCGTTAATTAGATCGATTCTTAAAGACAGTCCCCTAGATTCAATGTTATATGACTCATTCGTTTCTTCCTCCCCAGAAAAATATTTAATGTTGACCATGGATGATGGGAAAGTATACGTAGGTAAAGTAGTGAGCCTAGGTGAGCCAACTGAATCTGAAGGGATGGATCAAGAAATTGTGATAACACCTTATTTGAGTGGTTATCGAAAAAAAGAAACTTTAAAAGTTAATTTCACAACAAAATATTCAGAAATTGATGAAGATATAGCTCTTGTTTTAAAGCAAGATAAAATAATATCTGCCACCGTATACAACTCAAAGATATATGATGAATTTCAAAAGCATAATCATTACAGGAGCAAGAATAATAAAACCACATTTAGACAACGTTTAAGGTCCTTAAAAAAGAATACGTAAAAATCAATTGAGCTATTACGATATGTTGGGTTGAGGAACAAAGCCCAACGTTAAATTCTATATCTCAATTCACATACATCGGTAACAGTTTAATTCAACTACATCGGTTACACCCGGATCGCCCAATAACTTGTAGTGTGACCCCCAACTTAGCGATTTCGGACTAAAGCACGGTAGGTTGGGTTGAGGAACGAAACCCAACAATCAGAACCATACTCATAATTTTATCGCTGCCGCTGGGCGTTCATTTATTTTGCTTGTCCAAAATAAACGAACCAAACAAAAAGACAGCCCATGCTCGCCCTGCGGGTACCCTGCGCTTCTCGATCTGGTCGGGCATGACGGAAACTCCCTTCGGTCAAACAGCCGTCATGCTGATCCGACCAGCTCTCCGATGCTCGGCTTCGCATCAGGGCGTTAGGGAGAGCCGGTGAAGTTGGAGACAAAATCCCCTTTTGTATTGACGACAAATTTGTCTGGAACAAATTTGGACGCTGAAAGCGCCCGAAGGGTGAGTGGCACGGATGCCACGAATTAGTAGCGGCTTTTTGTCAGGATTAGAGACTTACCTGTTTGAGCGAAGCGAGTTTGGTGAGTCTCCCTGACAAAAAACGCAACGCAGTGAAGCCGCAGGCCAACACAAGGGGTGCCCTTGGGTTGTTAGGGGAATGGGCACGCATTCCCCTGACTCGACATTTAGTCGAAACCAAAGTTGTACTGTTAAAAACCTATTTTTAGGTTTCGTTCCTCCGCACAACATACGTATTTAAATAATCAAAATTCACCATCATCATTTCAGGAAAATTCCTATATAAAATCGGATTAATACTGAGCAACTGTTTTTATAACAAAGACTAATATTGGACGATTTCCAAAACAACAGATTTATCTCCATACCAACTTTTAAAAGGACATTATTGTGAGAATTCTACTAATCATTTCAATGTTGTTTAGCTTTACTGCAACGGCATTTGCAGAAGACCAGATTGAGCGGATGACGGCGGAGAAAATGCAGTCATTTCGTGCTGATGAGGTAAATTGGCAACCAGAGGCGATTCTGCCAAAAGGTGCTGAAAGCGTGATTTTGCTGGGGGACCCGACTAAAGAAGGTGTGTTTATCGCCTGGTTGAAATTCCCACCAAATTACCCGATTCCAGCCCATACGCATCCCTACACTGAAGTTATTACCGTGCTGAAAGGCCAATTAGGTAATGGCATGGGTGAGACGTTTGATAAGGAAAACGGTGAGGTGTTGAACGTAGGTGACAGCTTTGTGTTACCAGCAGGGCATGCTCATTATGTATGGACTTCGGAAGAGGAAACCATTGTGGAATTGATCGCTACCGGACCGTGGGATATTACCTATATTAATCCAGAGGATGATCCGAGGAAGTAAACTTACAGCTTTCCCGGATCTACATTTCGAGGGTAGGTTGGGTTGAGCTTGCGAAACCCAACATCTTATTTACGATTGTTGGGTTTTATTGCATTCAACCCAACCTACCATTCGGTCATTAATGAAATCTTCAGGCTTCAGCCAAGGTCATGGCCTGCTGGTAATTTCTCAAACCCATCTTATCAATCAGGCCCAGTTGCTGTTCCAGCCAGTGGGTGTGATCTAACTCAGTATCTTCCAATTGTTTTAACAGCATCTGACGGGTTTCGTAATCTTCTTCCGCTTCACACAACGCGATGCCTTCTCGAAGATTTTTGACCACAGCGTATTCCAAATCCAGATCGTTTTGCAGCATTTCCGGGACAGTGTGGCCGACATGTAATGGTTCACGATGGGCCAGATTCGGCATGCCTTCCAGAAACAAAATGCGTTTGATCATCTGATCGGCATGATCCGTTTCATCCTGCATTTCATGGGCAATGCGGTTGTATAATCTTGTCAGGCCCCAATCTTCGTACATTCTGGAGTGGATGAAGTATTGATCCATTGCGGTCAGCTCACCGGCAAGTAGCTTGTTGAGCAAATCGATAACTTTCTGGCTGCCTTTCATAAGCGTTTTCCTTTTGTTGCTCTCTGGGGCTTCAGAGCGTGTTAAGAGTAATAAGCTTGCATTATCTGCGACTGGTTGTCACTGTTTTGCCGATATTTAGGACATTCTGGCGGCATGCGTAACCCGTAATTGTCTAGATCTGAGAAGGAGCGATGGTCACACTAAAACCTCCTTATAGTGTCTTCTCTGACATAGTTTCCGGCAATAATGCTCAGGCTGTAAAAACAATGCCGTGCCTGTAAGACTCCCGCAAGATCAACAGAAAGATTAAGCATTGTAGTGACAAGAAATAGATATGATGTATCATAGCTATTAGTGTTTTAACCAAATTCTGCAATGAAGCGGCGTCTCTGAACACCTTGCATCTTATTTTCGAGCTTTGAGAACTGAAATGAAAAAACAAACTCTGATTTCCAATGAGTTAGCTGTCTTAATGCCTTCAAAATTCCGGCTACATCGACTTTTCTTAGCCAGTCTCGCGTTAAGCTGGTCGTTTAATGCGAGTGCTGAAAGCAGCGTGAAAGCAGATCCTCAGAGTGACGAAACATTACCTTCGATCACGGTCAGGGGCTGGGCTGATGCTACCACTGAAGGAAGCGGCAGTTATGTATCACCGGTTTTGACTATAGGGGGGAAAGCTGCCGTGCCGGTGATGGAAATCCCCAATTCAGTCAGTGTGATCACGCGCCAACGTATAGAAGATCAAAATATAGTCCGGGTGGAAGATGCATTGGCCCAGGTCACCGGTGTTACCGTAACCCCTTGGGATGGTGCGACTTACCAGATTCGTTCACGCGGTTATTTTCTGGAACCCAGCTATGATGGTGTACCGGCTTTTGGCGGTCTAAACGCCACCCAGCAATATGATGTAGCAATGTTTGATCGGATAGAGGTGTTGCGTGGGCCGGCGGGTTTGTTTCAGGGATCTGGACAGCCAGGCGGAACAGTTAACTTCGTTCGCAAGCGTGCGCCTGGTGAGACACAGGGATCTCTGGCGCTGACTCATGGTTCGTGGTCGAATAACCGGGCCGAGTTCGACGCTGGCACCCCATTAAACGATGACGGCAGTCTGCGGGGACGGTTCGTTGCCACCTTGCAGGATCGCGAGTTCTATTATGATGACGCAAAGAGTCGTAAGAACTTTGTATACGGCACACTTGATTACGATCTGACCTCATACACTAGTTTCTCATTTTATGTGGCATCTCAAGACGATAAAACCAACCCGTTTATGGGGCTGCCTGCCTATACCGACGGAACACTGATTGATACATCTCGATCAACCACAACCATGCCGTCATGGGCGCGCAATGAAACGAGAAATACCACCATAGGATTTGAGGCTGCCCATCATCTGGATAACGGATGGCAACTAAAAGCACTGGTTGGACATGCTTCGCGGGATTGGCGCTTAAATGATGCTTTCCCCACCGGCGGTGTCGATCCAGCGACTGGACTAATTGGCAATTATTTACGCAGAGGTTGGGATTACGAGTCCACACGTGAATCGTTTGATGTCTATGGCACCGGTCCATTCTCATTACTTGGCAGGCAGCATGCCGCGACTGTTGGATTTAATTATGAACGTTTAAGTGAAGAAAGACTTTCCGGGGCGAACTCTTCCATTGCCAACGTTCCGTTCGGACGTGCAGATCTGGTACCCAAAAACAGCATTAAGCCCTATGTCGGAGGTTTTGGGTATGAAACGACCCAAAACGGTATGTACAGTCAGCTCAGATTTTCATTGACTGACCCGTTAACTGTGGTGCTTGGCGGCCGATTTAGCAATTACACATACCGTAGCCGAAATGTTTCACCTTCCCCTTCCACATCATGGGATGAAAGGTCACGTGAACGTAATATCTTCACGCCTTATGCTGGTGTGGTCTATCGCATAAACCAGCACCTTGCCTTGTATAGCAGTTACGCTGATATCTTTATGCCACAAACGCAGCAAGCGGTCAGTGGCAGAAATCTGGACCCTCGCGAGGGTAGGCAGATTGAAGTCGGTATCAAAGGCGAATTCAATGATGGCAAGCTACAGTTTGGTGCATCGGTCTTCCGGACCCGCGATGTTAATCGCTCGTTTAACGATCTTGATAATCCCGGATTCTTCCTTTCTGCTGGTGAAGTCGAAGTAAAAGGTGCCGAAGTAGAGATCAGTGGCAGTCCGACAGCTAATCTGCAACTGATGGCTGGTTATGCCTACATAACGAGCAGCTTCGAGGTTGACCGCCTTAGGGAAGGTGAACGTTTCTCGCTGTTTGAGCCGCGGCACTCGCTCAAGCTCTACGGGACCTATCGGTTTGCCGGTACACCCTGGCGCGCAAGTGCTGGTATGACGGCAAACTCAGCGGTCATCGGAACAGGCGAAAAAGGCCTAAGAGAAGGCACCGGTTACGCTGTTTTTAACGCCCAGCTGGGATATGACATCACTCAGAAAACCAGCCTTACAATTGCCGTGAATAACCTGACAGATCGCAAATATTACGAGCGTATTGGCGGGCTAAATACCTACAACACCTATGGTGAGCCACGTAGTGTCTCGCTTAATCTGAGAACCAGCTTCTGATCGATAACTTAAATACTCTTCACGGACGAAGGGCAGCTAACTATTCGAGAGATTATTTGACGTAAATTAAGAAAATCGCTCATAGCTTTAACGGAATATAAATAGTCATTTTTACTATTTGTCTGCTGGCAAATTATCTTCAAAATCCCATTATCACTCGAAAGTAAAGCAAGTAGCTGGATATAAGTTTATCTACGACAGCCCTTACATTTATATGGTTGGTTAAGGGAGTTTCCCGTAAAGCCACAATTGACAGGCTTGTTACACTCCTTTACATTACGCAAATCTAAATCACTATCATTTAGCTTTAATTTAAACAAACTGGGAAATGTAATGTATCCACCTGTTCAAAAGCTCCGGCTGTTTTGTGCGCCTGCCGTATTGGCTATGTTTGTATTTACACCAAATGCAATCGCTGAGGAAACTGAAGAAAAGTCATTGGATCTGCCTACCGTTGAGGTTACATCGACAAACGCAGATACGTTAGGTTATATCGAGCTGGAAAAAGAGCCTGTTGTTGGAAAGTTAAATGTGCCGATTATGGATCAGCCCTTTTCCATGTCCATCATCGATGATGATTTCATGAAAGATACCGGGGCAAAAAATATCCAGGATGCGTTGCAATATACTTCCGGTGTTTACTCTGGCGCTTTTGGAGCTGATACCCGCATTGACAGTGCCAAGGTACGTGGTATTGCTCCAGGGCTTTACCTTGATGGTTTAAGACAGATTTATGGTTCTTATAACAGTGTGCGAACCAATGTTTATGCGTTGGAAAGCATTGAGGTACTAAAAGGACCCTCTTCAATGTTGTATGGTCAGGGGGATCTGGGTGGGGTTATTAATTCGGTATCAAAATTACCCAAAGCCGAGCAGCAAGGTGAGATATGGGGACAATATGGTTCACATAATCGTAAGCAGATTGCGTTTGATGTAACGGGACCTGCAACAGATGATGGCAAACTGCTCTACAGGGTTGTTGGCTTGCAACGCGATGCCGATACTCAGGTGGATCATGTTGAAGATGATGGCTATGTAATTGCTCCTTCAATTACGTGGAAACCAACAGACGATACAACGTTTTCACTCTTATTAAACCGCCAGGAAAACAGAGGCCAGGTATCTGCTCAGTTTTTGCCACAAACCGGTACGCTTGATCGAGGACCTTTTGGTTATGTTGGATCAGAAACCTTTGTCGGTGAGCCTGACTGGGATAGATATGACAGAGAGAAAACAGAATTAACGTTCTTTTTTGATCATAAATTCAATGATAGCTGGTCATTTTCCACAACAGCCCGTTACACAGAATCCAGTACCAAAACCCGTGAGCATTGGGCACAAGTTGGAGGCGTTGTTTCTCCTGAAGGCAATATTGCACGCAGTATTCATACAGCCGATCGTCAGACCCGGATATTTAATCTGGATACACGTCTGTCAGGTGTCTTTGATCTGGGGATAACCCGTCATAATGTCATTATTGGCTGGGATAGACAGGATGCGTTATGGGAAGAAGAAAATTATGTTTCTAATTCAACCGGTGGCGGAATTATTAATCTTTATGATCCACAGTATGGGAATTTAAATACTGCTGCATTAGCCAATCCGGTTGACCGTGATGATAATGAAATACAGCAGGTTGGTATCTATCTGGCTGATCATATTGAAATCGGTAAAGTGGTGTTATCTGCTGGTTTACGACGTGATTTCGCCAAAAATCGGAAACTTGCTGTAACCGGACCCAATACTACCAGTGATGAACAGGAGACAACCGGACGTATTGGTTTGATGTACCGGTTTGATAATGGGCTATCTCCATACATTAGTTATGCTGAGGCCTTTAGCATGAACCTCGGTACCGACGGCACCTCGGCCGCCAATACCTTAAAGCCAACTACGGGTGAACAGGAAGAAATCGGTATTAAATATCTTTCACCAGATAAAACCTTGGCTGTGACAATGGCCTATTTCGATATTACAGAAACCAACCGGATCGTGCAGGGACAGACACCAGGTGGTGTTGAACAGGTTGGAGCAGTAATTGATGGCTGGGAACTGCAAATTAATAAACGGTGGAATAACTTTGAAACCCAGTTTGCCTATACTGATTTAAATGCCAAAAATGATAGTACCGGAGATCGACTGTCTGCTTTGGCTGAGAAAACGGGTTCATGGTGGAATAAACTCTATCTGGGTAATCATTGGCGCGTTGGTGCCGGCATTCGCTATATTGGTGATGTTGTCGGCGGTAGTGGGGCTCCTGAGATTCCATCCGAAACCTTATATGACGCAATGATTGGTTATGCTGTGGGTGATTGGGACTTTACCGTTGATGCAAAAAATCTGACGGATGAAGAGTTTATTTCATGGTGCCGTGGCGAAGGCTTCGATTGTGGCTATGGTGAACGCCGCTCTGTAGCTGCCAATGTCCGTTATAGCTTCTAGGATTAAAATAACAAGGCCCCTGAATTGGGGCCTTATTCATTTCAAATCATACTAATCTGACTTCGGATTATCGATAGTAGCGATGATCCCGATGTCCGTAATTCCGATGATTTCCTCTGGATTCATATCGATAATGGTCACGGTTATGTCCGTGTCCACGGTAGGATTTCGGATGATGTTTATTTTTTGAATAATATTTTTTTGGCTGGTGGTAATGGTGTTTATGTTTTGAATAATACTTTTTCGGCTGATGGTAATGATGCTTGTGATAGCTGTATCGGGGAGCATGGTGTTGCACAACATAACCATGATGTCGATGATCTACATAACCGATTGGATAACCTAATCCTATATTGATTCTGACATCTGCTTTGGCGGTATTGACTGAAAAGCCGATAAGTAACAGTGAAAACACCATTAAAGTTAATGTTTTTGTCTTTGTTGAATTTAACATTGTGTTTACCTCGCTTGATAAGGCCGTCACTGGAAATCAGGTTAAGCCTTTTCTCTGTAAGTTTGGTTCAAGCTATGTAAATGTTTGTAAGTGATATAAAAATTTTTATGGGCTGGTTTATCACGAATCTGAATATCAACTAACACGATCATTCAGTTATCCAAATTAATAACTGAAAATTGTTCATCAAAGTGTCATAGATGAGCATTAAATTGCATGAGTGAATTTCAATAAGAGTGATCGCTCATGTCTACCATTACCCAGCAAAACCCCTCATTAAACGCACAGGCATCACAATCTAATTGGCAGGCATGGTTGATGGTGGCGGCATTGATTTATCTGTTGCTGGCTTCAGTGGGTGCCATTGGCAGTGGTTTTAAAATGGCGACAGCCAGTAATGCCAAGGAATTATTTTCTTTTGCCTCAAATCCGGTTATTGCTCTCATTATCGGTGTTGTCGCTACTGCATTGATTCAAAGCTCCAGTACGGTCACCTCCATTATTGTCGGTATGGTGGCCGGTGGATTGCCGTTAAGCATTGCCATTCCTATGGTGATGGGCGCGAATATCGGTACCTCATTAACCAGTACATTGGTGAGTCTGGGGCATGTTCGTAACGGAGAAGAATTCCGCCGTGCCTTTGCCGCTGCCACAGTGCACGATAGCTTCAACATCCTTGCTGTACTCATACTGTTACCGCTAGAGCTTTTATTTAAACCCTTACAGAATACTGCTGAGTTTATGTCAGGGTTTTTCATTTCGGATGCCAGCGTCAGCATGAGTAATGTAAATTTCATGAAGATCTTGCTGGCACCGGCAGACGATGCATTGAAGTTTATAACGGGTTGGCTGCCTGAAGTCTGGGCGGGTATTGCGTTGATAGTGATCGGTATTGCGTTGATCCTGTTTGTGGTTTCAGCGATTGGTAAGTTACTGCGTAAAGTGATGGTGGGCAAAGCAAAAGACATTTTGCATAAGGCGGTGGGCAGGGGGCCGATTGCTGGCATGACCTCAGGGTCAATTATTACGGTTCTGGTCCAATCTTCTTCCACCACCACTGCTTTAATCGTTCCGCTGGCAGGAACCGGTGTGTTCTCAATTAAACAGATCTATCCATTTACTTTAGGGGCAAACGTCGGCACCACCATCACTGCCTTGCTTGCAGCAACGGCGATATCGGGCCCAACGGCTGAACTTGCTTTGCAGATAGCTCTGGTGCATCTGTTTTTTAATTTGATGGCGATTCTACTGATATATGTGTTGCCGGTATTTCGTCCGTTACCGGTCAAAATGGCCGAGACCCTGGCGATGTATGCCCAGAAAAACAAGCTTTATGTTGTTGCCTATATAGGCGGTGTGTTTTTTGTGCTTCCATTGTTGATCATTGGCATAAGTCAGATCTTCTAATCAGAACAAATCATTTTGAGGTTTAAGCCATGTCCAATTTAACGCCACATGAAAGACAAGTCCGTATTCGTGAACTAAAGCAAGCCATTGAGGAACTTGAAGCGGGCATGCCCAGTGAAATGGATGCACAGCAACACGAGAAAATTGATGAGCTGGAGCACTATTTTGATGCGGTGGAAACCAAGTTCACCAGCTTGAAAATTTTCTGGGAAGATTTAAAACAATCGTTGAAAAATCCCAAACATGACTAATTCGACAAGGCGGAGTAAATCTCAGTGAAACAACAATATGTAAGCGTGATTGCCGGTCTAGTTTTAGCTATGCTGACCGGGTGCTCAGAGCAGCATGACCTGTCTGAAGTCAAGATTACTGAAAATACCCTTGTCATTAATGGATCCAGTACCGTTTTCCCGATCTCCACGGAAGCCGCCAAACGCTTTATACGAGAGCAACCGGAAACCGAAATCTCGGTTAAGTTTTCTGGAACCAATGCCGGTTTTCGTTTGTTTTGTGAAGGAAAAAGCGATGTCAGTAATGCTTCCAGGCCTATCAATGCTGAAGAAGTTGCACTCTGTGCAAAAAATCAGATTGAATATGTCGAGCTCCCATTAGCTCAGGATGCCCTGGCGGTGGTTGTGCACTCGGGCAATGATTGGGTGGATTCACTGACGCTGGAAGAGTTAAGAACTATCTGGTCTAAGCAAAGCGAAGATGAAATTATGAGTTGGAATCAGGTGAGACCGGAATGGCCTGATAAGTTGTTATCGCTATATGGCAGAGGTCAGGATTCCGGTACCTATGATTACTTTACAACGCAGGTAACAGGAGTCACCCGGGAAAGTCGTTCCGACTATGTTGCCAGCGAGGATGAAGAGTATTTGGCAGAGCATATTGCTAAAGATAAAAATGCCCTGGGATTTTTTGGTATTGGTGGCTATCACCGTCATTGGGATACTTTGAAACTGGTGCCAATTGATAATGGAAATGGCCCTGTTTACCCCTCAATTGAAACCGTGGCAAATGGACAATACACCCCATTTTCAAGACCATTATTTCTGTATGTGAATAAACAGTCTCTGGAAGACAAAGCTAACCTGAAGGTGTTTTTAACACACTATTTTTCTAATATGGTCACCTGGTTGCATTTCACCGGTTATATGCCATTAACAGAAGCGCAATATGCTGAAAATATTCAACAGCTGCTTAAATAATGGAACAATTATTTTTAACTAAGATAAGCGGCCAACACAATCCAGGCCATATCTTTTGCCTTGTTTGCGGCCGTTAAATCTCCCTGGACATGGGCCATTACGATGGCTCCTTCTTTTAACAGGCTGATTGACTGTGTCACCCGTTGAATAGCTGGTTCAAGTATTCCCAGGGCGCGGATCTGTCTTTCGATTAAAGTATTTATCCGTTGTTTATGTTGCTGACATTGTTGATGGAGTGGGTGATGCGGGTCGTTAAATTCAGCACAGGTGTTAATAAAAAAACAGCCATGAAAGTCAGCGAGTAATTTGACGCGGTTATTTATCCAGTCATCTACCGCATCAAACAGTTCATTAAGGCCATCATATCCAGGTTTGACCTGTTCCAATCTGCCAGCTAACCAGTAATAGAAATTTTCATCGCGGTATTCGACTACTGCCTGAATCAATTCATCTTTACTGGCAAAGTGGTTGTATAGCGTTTTTTTGGCGATACCTGCTGTCTGCAGGATCTGATTAATCCCAACAGCATGAATTCCATTTCGGTAAAACAGATCAAATGCGGTATGAATTAATTGCTGGCGTTTATCCATAATCATTTCTCACAAATTTAGTGCCAGTTTGACAGAGGTAGACTGATCTGTCTATTCTGTGGGTAGACAAATCGGTATACATCTATTGCAGGAGATAAAATCATGCAGCAAACAGAACAGAAACCACCGTTTCCCCCGTTTAACGCTGAAACCGCCAAACAAAAAGTCCGTATAGCTGAAGATGGCTGGAATAGCCGGGACCCGGAAAAAGTATCCTTGGCCTATACCGTTGATAGCCAGTGGCGTAATCGCTCGGAGTTTCCAGTGGGCCGAGAGCAGATCAAATCATTCCTGGAGAGAAAGTGGCAAAAGGAAAGAGAATACCGACTGGTTAAAGAACTTTGGGCATATAGCGAAAACCGGATTGCTGTGAGATTTGCCTATGAATGGCACGATGAAAGTGGCCAATGGTTTCGATCGTATGGAAATGAAAACTGGGAATTTGATGAAAATGGGTTAATGAAAACCCGTTTCGCCAGTATTAATGATCTGGCTATTGCGAAAAGTGAGCGGAAATTAACCTGGCCTTCAGGTCGAAGACCAGATGACTATCCGAGCCTCAGTCAAATGGGATTATAGCCTTAGCATAGATACGAGGGTGCGGAGTTGATCCTCCGCACCCTATAGTTTTTTATCTTAGCAACAGGAACATCGCTTGATTTTCCCGAACAATATTCAATAACAATTCCGGTTGATTGGTCACCATCTGTTTAAATTGTTCCAGATTACTGACCGGTTGACGGTTTACCGAGGTGACAATGTCATAACTGCGTAACCCAGCATTCCATGCCGGACTGCCACGTTGGACAGAATACAGCATAATGCCCTGTATTTTACCGTAAGCCGGTGAGTCCTGTTCAATATCACCAAAGGTTGCACCAGCCAGTTTAGGGTGAACATCACCGGATTGTGTGCTGGTGGTACTCCGTTGCATTTCCGTTACTTTAGCTGTCAGAGTCTGCGGATTTCCGTCACGAATAATATCCAGTTTGATAGTTTGCCCAACCATTAACAAACCGATGGTATTTCGCAGGTTATCCGCATTTAATAGCGAGACACCATCTACAGCGGTGACTACATCGCCCACTTGTAATCCGGATTTTTCAGCGGCTGATCCGGGTATGACATTGGTGACTACAGCACCCCCACGATTATCTTCAATCCCAAAAGCTTGTGCGAGTTCTGGCGTAATGTCCTGCATCTGTACGCCCAAATAAGCACGACGTACTTCGCCATGCTCAAGTAACTGGTCGGTAATCTGTTTGACTAAATTACTGGGGATGGCAAAACCGATACCGATATTGCCGGATTGATTTGGTGAAAAGATTGCTGTGTTAATTCCTACCAGTTCACCACGTAAATTGACCAGGGCACCACCCGAATTACCCGGATTGATTGAGGCATCGGTTTGAATAAAGTTTTCATAGCCTTCGAGGCCAAGACCACTTCGGCCCAAGGCACTGACAATACCGGACGTTACGGTTTGGCCCAGCCCAAATGGATTGCCAATGGCCACCACAAAATCACCTACACGCAGGCTATCTGAATCCGCTAAAGGCAAGGCAGTAAGATTTTCAGGCGGAATACGAATGACAGCAACATCGGTAGCTGGATCACTTCCAACCACTTCAGCCTGAAAACTGCGACCATCATGCAGTGAAACAGTAATTTCATCAGCACGTTGAATCACATGATTATTGGTTAATACCAATCCTTCTTTGGCGTTAACAATCACGCCACTACCCAGGCTTTGTGCCTGACGGGTTCGAGGTCGTTGTTGCTCTGGTAAGTTAAAAAAACGCCGGAAAAAAGGATCGTTTAATAATGGGTTATCCTGAATTCGCACTTCGCTACGTGTGGCAATATTCACCACGGCGGGTTTGGATTGATCCAACATGGGGGCCAGAGTCGGCATCTGACTATCATCATCAAGCCAGGGAAAAGGCAGTGCCGCAACAGCCACCTGTGTTAAAAGTGTAATACCAGCTAACCAGACAACAGCAGATTTCAGCTTATTCATCATTTTGTTTTCCTCAAAATGCTTTATCAATGTTCTCACGAGGGTTAAAAGGTAATTTTTCAGCCATTTGCTTATAAAGCTTTTTAGCTTCAGCAGACGTCGCTGGGGGAGTCATTATCTGCAATACCACAAACTGATCTCCAGCCGTTTTGCCGGGCAGGCCACGACCTTTCAAACGCATTTTTTGCCCACTCCGGGCACCTGCCGGAATATTCAGACTAATTTTTCCGGCTAAAGTTGGCGCAGTGATTTTGGCCCCCAATGCTGCCTCCCAGGGAGCAATCGGCAGATCCAGATAAACATCCTTACCTTCCAGTCGGTAAAGCGCATGAGGAGCAATCTGGATTTCCAGGTATAAATCCCCGGGCTTACCGTTCATATTGGCTTTACCCTGGCCGGTTAAGCGAATTTTCTTGCCGGGTTCAATGCCCGCAGGGATCTTGACACTGACAGTACCGGTTTGAGTTGCGCCCGCAGGACGACGGATAGACTTATTCGCCCCGTTAAAAGCATCTTCCAGTGAGATGGTAATTTTGGCGTTAACATCTTCGCCCCGGGCAAAGAAATTATCGTGTCGGCCGCCACCCATTCCGCCCATGCCACCGAACATGTTTTCAAAAAAACTGCTGAAGTTACCCTGTCCGAAACCACCGACATTTTCTTCCCAGCCGGGAGGTGGTGAGAATGATTGACCATGACGAAACTGTCCGCCAAACTGATCGTACTGGGCACGTTTTTCCTTATCGCGCAGAACCTCATAAGCCTCACCGACTTCCTTGAATTTATCTTCGGCATTTGCTTCTTTGCTGACATCAGGATGATATTTACGCGCCAGTGTACGGTAAGCTTTTTTAATCTCCTCTGGTGTCGCAGTGCGGCTTACGCCAAGGATCTTGTAATAATCTTTATATTCCATGGGCTCTTTCGGATAAAAATTGATCTGGGTCAATAGATGGGGATGATAGGACGTTTTTCAACGCCTTTTAAGGATTTTTCTGATGTGTTGCAAAAACACCACATGAGAAAATTACAAAACTACATAAAACAACAATGTCAGGAACTACAGCTCATGCCGATTTTACGAAAACTACCACTATTAATGGCCTTGGCCAGTCTGAATATTGCCTTACCAGCACACGCCCAGGAAGAAGAGGATTTATCGCTTGACGAACTGGTTGTGACCGGAACACGTTCAGGCACACCCATTCTTGAATTAGCGGGAAATACCGGAAAAGTTTCGGAAGAAGAAATCGATTTGGTGCGTCCCGATCACATCACCGAAGTCATTAATCGTATCAGCGGTGTGAATATTCAACGGGGTAACGGGCAGGAGCATCTGACCTCTATTCGTTCACCTGTATTAACCGGTGGTGCTGGTGCCGGTTCATTTTTGTTTCTTGAAGACGGTATTCCTTTACGTGCAGCAGGTTTTGCCAATGTAAATGGTCTGTTTGAATCCAATTATGAACAGGCTGGTGGCATTGAGGTGGTACGTGGTCCGGGCAGTGCGTTTTATGGTTCCAATGCGGTTCATGGTTTGGTTAATGTCCTGACTCGCGCACCATCTCTGGATTTAGAGCGTCAAGTCGATTTTTCAGTTGGCCCCCATGATCTTTATAAATTTAAAGGCACCGTCAGTGACACTGTTGGCCGCCATGGCTACCGTGTCAGCGTTAATGGCACAAAGGATAATGGTTATGCCGAAGATGCTGGATATGATCAGCAAAAAATCACATTACGTCATGACTATTACGGCGATCAGGACAGTTTCAAAACCATTTTCAGTGCAACCAATCTGAATCAGAAAACAGCGGGTTACATTGAAGGTTTTGAAGCCTACAAAGATGGCAGTCTTGCCAGAAGTAATCCTAATAAAGAGGCAGGGATTGATGCCTACCGTAATGCCAAATCTTTCCGCTTATCAACTGAATGGGAGCGTCAGTTGAATGAGAGCACCTCACTCCGGTTGACTCCTTATGTGCGTCACACCGAAATGGATTTTTTGATGCATTTCTTGACTGGCCAACCGGTTGAAAAGAACAAACACACCAGTGCAGGCTTATTGTCTGCTCTAACCAAAGAGCTGGATGGCGGTCATACCATTATTGTGGGTACCGACATTGAATATACGGAAGGCGATTTATCCGAAGTGCAGTTCAACCCAACTGTAGGCCCATTTGCGCAGGGCGTGCACTACGACTATGAAGTCGATGCAACCGTACTCGCACCATATATTCATTCTGAATGGCAGGTTTTAGATAAAACCCGTGTAACTGCAGGTGTTCGTTATGAATACACCAAATACGATTACACCAACAATACCGATTCCGCGACTATCCCGGGTAACACCCGATATTTACGTCCGGATAGTGGCAAAGACACTTTCAGCAACCTGAGTCCCAAACTGGGTTTGGTGCAGGAACTGACTGACAATACCGCTGCATTTATCAATTATGCGCGCGGTAATCGTGCACCACAGACAACAGATCTCTATCGGATTCAGCAGCGTGGGGCTACCGGCGGTTCAGCAGATTCTGAACAAATTGATAGTGTAGAGATAGGGGTTCGTCGGGTTGGTGAGGGTCTGCAATATGAAATCGCGGCTTATCAGATGAAGAAAAAAGATTACTTCTTTACTGACAGCACACAAATCAACGTACCAGATGGCAAAACCAAACATACCGGTCTGGAACTGGGAATGTTTTATCCGTTTAATGAATTATTTGATATCGGTGCCAATGTCACCTTTGCCAAGCACGAATATGACTTTGACAGAGAGACCAGTAATATCGGAAAAGGTAACTATCTGGTGACAGCTCCTAAACGTATGGCCAATATCCGGTTAGGCTGGAATGTAACACCAAAAAGTCGTGCTGAACTCGAATGGGTGCATATGAGTGAGTACTACCTGAATGATGCAAATGATAAAAAATATGAAGGCCATGATGTGTTTAATTTACGTGCCTCACATGAAGTGACTGAGAGTCTGACACTTTATGGCCGCGTACATAATCTGTTCGATACGGATTATGCTGAACGCGCAGACTTTAACGGTTTCAGTCAACAATACCGTTACTTTGTTGGCGAACGCCGTGGCTTGCATGTAGGTGCCAGCTATTCGTTCTAGGTTTGACGATAAGCTGAACCAAAAAAGCGGTGGCTGAATAATCAGCCACCGCTTTTTTATTTCAACGTAGCCGTTTATTGGCGATGGGATTTACGCGCTTCCAGTCTTCGCAAAAACTCTCGCATAATATCGTCATATAAAGCTGGCCCCAGATAAGCATCTTCCACACCGCTATCGATGCTCGGATTGTCGTTAATTTCAATTAACACCACCCGGCTGCCACTTTGCTTAATATCGATACCATAGAGCCCATCTCCCACCAATTTCGCCGATTTTGTAGCAATTTTTAGCACTTTTTCCGGTACTTCGGAAATTGGCACAGCGGCTGATTTACCTGAATCGGTGCCTTTTTTGGTGTTGTGGTTATAGATCTGCCAGTGGCCTTTACTCATAAAATACTGACAGGCATAAATTGGCTTGTTGTTGAACACACCAATTCGCCAGTCGTAATCAGTGAACATAAATTCCTGCAGTAAGATTATCGCCGATTGCTGGAAAAACTCTGCCGCGTTACTTCGCAGCTCATCAACATTATTGACCTTGATAACCCCTTTGGAAAATGCACCGTCAGGAATTTTCATGACCAGTGGAAAAGTGGCTTCTGCCCCGATTTTTTCCAGACCGGCTTTATCATTGCGATACAGCAGATGCGATTCCGGCATTGGCAAATTATGTTTTTCCAGCAGTTCTTTCAGATAGATCTTATTGGTGCAGCGGATAATTGAGGTCGGGTCATCAATGACAACCAACCCCTCGCTTTCAGCCCGCCGGGCAAATTTATAGGTGTGATTATGGATCGCTGTTGTTTCACGGATAAACAAGGCGTCATACTCAGCAATCCGAATATAATCTCGCGGTGTGATCAATTCCACATCAATACCGATACGCTTACCACTGGCGATAAAACGTTTTAATGCCGTCGCATCGCTGGGCGGCATTTTTTCATCCGGGTTATGCAAAATGGCCATGTCATAACGATATTGGCGACGTTTGGAAGGTTTGCGCCATAATTTATGACTGAACGCATCCAGCGCATTGGCAAAATTATCCTGTTCACTGTCACTGAGCTGATTGAGTGGAGCCGCTTTAATAGACGAAATCAGCCAATGACCTTTATGACTGAATTCGATTTCGATGATTGGGCAGGGATACTGTTCAAAGATCTGTCTGGCCAGCTTTTGCAGACCCTTAAATTCACACTGGCCAAAAAAAACTTTGAGATTAAAGCTGGTCTCGGATTGTTTATCGCTGGCGGCGATGACTTTATCGAGCTGTGTTCCAAAATCGGATAAGTCGTAGGCATACAGGCTTTTGCGAGATAAATCATTGATGGTTCGCAAACTTGGCATTACCCGATGCCCACGTGCTTCGGCCACCATGGAACAGTAATAGCCGGGGCTCAGGTATTCCAAGCCATGACAAAGGTTAATAATTTGCGCACGCTCGCTCGCAGTAGGTGAGGGCGTTTGCAAATAATCATCCACAGCGATGACCTGCGCACTGGGAAAATAAGGCGCCCAGTCTTCAATATTTTCCAGGATTATCAGATGGTTAGTCATATGATGTTAACGTTGCTCCGATTCAGGTTAGCCAGACGATTTGTGCATCATAAAGTGATTGTGTCATGGTTGTGATAAATATTTTTGCCACTATGCAGTTTATCTGGTCAAAATCATAAAAGTCGCCTATTCTTCGCCGAAATTTTATGTACAGGAGAGTTGTTGCCATGTATGCAGATGCCGTTCTGAGCGTGTTTTCACAACGCTATGCTGACGCAAGAGACAAGTTTATCTCAGCAGTGGAAACAAGCTCCATTGTCGAGCGGGTCAATAATATTGTCCACCCGCTACGTGGGCCGAAAAACGAACGCTTATTCTGCGATATTGCCTGGGCCGGCAGCCCCAAGGCAAAAAATATTCTGGTGTTAGTGTCCGGAATACATGGTGTTGAAGGTGGTGTGGGCTCTGCCATTCAATCGGATTTTGTGGGACGTCATCGACGATTACCTGCTGATGTGTGTGTGGTCATGGTTCATGCATTAAATCCCTGGGGATTTGCCTGTGCCAGTCGCAATGATCATGAAGGTATCGATATCAATCGTAATTTTGTCGACTTTGATTCCAAGTTACCGGATTCTGATGAGGCGGTAGCCATCTGGGAAAAACTGAGTAAACAAAAGGATGCCGTTGAGCAGGTTGGTGACCAGCGGGAGCAGTTTGATAAGCTCAGCCAAGGCCAATACACCAAAGCCGATGCCCTATACTATGGTGGCGATAAACCCAGTTGGTCACGCCAGACCATTGAACAATTAATGACTCAGTTAAAGCCGGAAAAACGTGAAAACGTGGTTGTTATTGATATTCATAGCGGCCTGGGACCTTATGGCTATGGTGAATTGATCTGTGACCACCTTCCTAAAACGGCTGGTCAAAAAAAGGCGCGTGAATTATTTGGCCCCACGGTAACGGAACCGGCTCTGGGTACCTCTACTTCGGGCGTAAAACATGGCCTGCATGATTATTTCTGGCATCAGCAAGGTGATAATGTGTGTTTTCTGACGCTGGAATTCGGCACGTTTAGCAATCAGCAAATGCTGAAAGTCCTGTTTGCTGATCAACAGCTACAACAATCCGGCAAGGTTGACTGGTCTGATCAGAAAACACTGGATATCAAACATGCCATGCAGGATTTTTTCTGTCCTGATGAAACACAATGGCAGGAGTTAGTATTGTTCCGTGGACGCCAAGTCATTGAAATGGCTTTGGAAGGTTTAACCGCCAATGCAAATGGTCGTTAACCAACAGACTGATCCGATAATTTTTCGTGCGGCCACGTTAGCTGATGTAGATGCCCTGCTGGCAATTGAAAATGTCTGTTTTGATAGTGATCAACTGTCCCGACGTAGTTTCAAATGGATGATCAATAAGGCTAACGCCTTATTATTAGTGGCCGAGCAACAACAAAAATTAATGGGCTATGTGCTGTTGCTATATGCCCGAGGCACTTCGCTGGGGCGTATTTATTCGCTGGCGGTATTACCTGAATATCGTAATCAGAAAATTGCCAGAGCATTGATGCGGGAGGCCGAACAGGCTGCATTGACCGCCGGCAGAAGCTTTATCCGTCTGGAAGTGCGACCTGATAATGTGGGTGCCATCAAACTATATGAGAGCCTGGGCTATCACCAGTTTGAAATTGTCACCGACTACTATGAAGATCATGCCAATGCGCTACGTATGATGAAAGTATTGCAGCCACAACCAGAAGAGTTGCATCAGCAAGTATTTCATTATTCTCAAAGTACCGATTTTACCTGTGGTCCTGCCAGTTTGATGATGGCGATGAAAACACTGCAACCGATAATGCATCTGGATCGTGGACTGGAATTACAACTTTGGCGAGAAGCGACCACCATATTTATGACTTCCGGACATGGTGGCTGTAGTGCTCAGGGGCTGGCCCTGGCCGCATGGCGACGCTATTTCAAAACCAGCCTGATTACCAATAGTGATGATGTGCCGTTTGTTAATGGTGTGCGCAGTGAAGATAAAAAAGCGGTAATGGAGTGTGTGCATCAGGACTTTATGCAACAACTGGAAACCTCGGATGTTGAGCAACAGATGCGTCATATTGATGTGAATTTATTGCGGGAGTACCTGAACCAAGGTGCGCTGGCCGTCGTGCTGATTAGCTCGTATCGTCTGAACCAGAACAAATCGCCACATTGGGTGGTGCTGGTGTCGATTTCAGATACCTTTGTTTATTTTCATGACCCTGACATTGATTGGGATGATGACAAAACGCTGACGGACAGCTTTTATGTGCCAGTGACCCATAAAGAATTTAATCGCATGTTGGGTTACGGCAAGCCTCGCTATCAGGCGGCTGTTATCTTGCATTCGACCAAATAAACCCCATTTATTATTCGAACTTGCCCCCTATAAACAAGTCTCTGCAGTACAGGAGAACCTCATGATCGATAAACTCAAACAATTCTTACAACGTGAATTACTCAGCGATAACGATACCGGAGATGGTGCGCAAGTTTCGGTCAAACTCGCTGCAGCCGCGTTGATGGTGGAGGTGATTGCCTCTGATTATCATTTCAAAGACGAAGAGCGGGAAATGCTGTTGACCATTTTGCAGAGACGCTTTTCACTCGATAAAACTTCGGCAGAAAGTTTGCTTAATGAAGCTGAGCAAGCTCACAAATCAGCCACTGACTATTTTGCTTTTACCTCAGAAATCAACCGCCAGTTCAGCCAGAAAAAGAAAGTTGAACTGATACACTTGCTTTGGCAACTCGCTAATGCTGATAACGAAATTCATCAAATAGAACAACACGTTATTCGTCGCATCAGTAATCTTTTACACGTTGAGCACAGTGATTATATCGCCGCCAAGCTGGCGGCAACAGGGCATACTTAATAAGCTTGAAACTTTGTGTGGAAGCATTCCACTTTCCAATGTTGAGCAAAGATTTGAACGAGTCCTGGTCCTGTTTATAGTCCTAACGCTGCAATCTCAATCCGTGCTGCAGCACCATACAGTTTAGAAGCATCACCATCCACATCGCCCTCTGGGGCAATACTTGGCCATAAATCAGCAAGCTCATCCAGATAGCCTTCAACCTGTTTAACAGCCTCAGCTGATTCATTGCGAGTGGCTTTAGGCAATTGTTCCAGACGGCGATTGGCGATTTGGGTAAAGCCGTAAGCATCCTGATATTCATGCAGATTAACGAGTTTGCCGTTTTCAACGCCCAGGGCATATTCTTCACCTGCCGTGCGGACCAGGTCTTTGATACTCTGCAGAGTGTTTTTTAAATCGGGTTTCACCACAGCTTCAGCCGCTTTGATGCCGGCTTCCAGTTGTTTGTATGCCTCATCCACTTCTTTCTGAGGAGCTTGGCTGGTTACTGTGTCAGCCAGATTGCTCAGTGCAACATCAAAACGTTCGCCACCACGATATTCAATAGAGGGAACCAGCCCGGCATAAAGCTCATCACGGGGATGTTTCATATGGGTAATCGCCATATCGACCTGGCCTTGTTTATACAACTCATAACCCACCAGCAAGTGACCGCGAATCAGACCCAAGCGTGTTAAAAAAGCGACATCATTGGTTTTCAGATCGGTCTCGCTGACACCGCCACCTTCACCCTCACCAGCGGCTGCCAGCGTGATATTTTCGTGGGTGAAGTGTATATCATGGGACACATCCGCGGCAGCGGCATTCAGGCTGATGCCGCTGGCCAAAGCCACGCCAATGCTTAACCATTTTTTACGATTTTCTTGCATAGTCTGTCTCTCTGAGTGGGGGTATGATAAGTTATCTACTTTGCCATAAATGAGAAGCATTCTCAATATGATCCTGCATCTTTCACAGTGTTTATCAGCGATTGATCTCGACGCTATTAATGCATCTATAAAGGATATCCTGTTTCATGACGGACAGAGCACGGCTGGCCGGGCTGCCATTCAGGTAAAACATAATCAGCAGGCTGATATGGTGGAAGTTGGCGGTGTGTTAAAGCTGGTTGAACAACGCCTGCTGGCAAATGATTTATTTTTACAGACCACCCATGCACAACAATTTGTTCGACTGCTGGTAAGTCGTTATAAACCCGGCATGCGTTACGGCACCCATGTCGATGAAGCATTGATCAACAACCAGCGCACGGATATTTCATTCACCTTGTTTTTATCGGACCAAACCCAGTATCAGGGCGGCGAGCTGGTGTTAGAAGACAGTAGCGGGGAACGTAGCTGGAAATTAGATGCGGGTGATTTACTGTTATATCCCTCGACGTATCTGCACCGGGTTAATGAAGTTACCGACGGTGAAAGACTGGTTATTGTTGGTTGGCTCACCAGCCGGGTACGGGAGCCAAATCAACGGGAAATTCTGTTTGATATGGAGCAGTCAGTCCGTCAAGAATTCAATTTAAACGGTAAAACAGAGCAATATGATCGCCTTTCTCGAGTACGCAATAATCTGTTACGACAATGGCTGGACCGTTAAAACCTTCAACATTTATCGGCAAGGCCATTCAAAAGTTAGATATTTTTAGGGATTGCTCTCATTAATTAATTGCCCTAAAATGCAACTGCGAATCATTATCATTAACAGTTGCGAATAATTACTATGAATGCCCCTTTGTCGCCACCCCCTACAGAAAGCTTGGAAAAACTCTATCAAAACAATTTCAGCTGGTTGCAAAATTGGTTGCGTGAGCGGTTAAGTTGTTCTCATCAGGCCGCTGATTTGGCACAGGATACGTTTGTCAGACTGCTTTCTGCACCTGACTTTCATGGCAAAGTTGAAACGATTCGTGAGCCTCGTAGTTATCTTGTGACTGTTGCAAAACGGGTGATGATTGATCATTTCCGTCGTCGCACGATTGAACAATCTTATCTGCAGGCCTTGATGCAACAACCCGAACAGGAAGGCATTTCGTCAGAGCAAAGTTTAATTGTTCTGGAAACGCTGTATCGCATTGATGCGATGCTGGATGGTTTAGGGGCCAAAGTGAAAAGGGCATTTTTGATGTCCCAGTTGAAAGGCATGACCTACCGCGAAATCGCTGAGGAAATGGGCATGTCAGAAAGCTCGGTGAAAAAATATATGGCCAAAGCGACCCAGCATTGTCTGCTGTTTTCGCTATATGAGCAGTTTGATGCATGAAAAGTGCTGGTGCAAAGTTAACACCGCAACAGCAAAAAGCCCTGGCGGATGCAGCCCAATGGCATGTCGAACTCACGGCGGGATCGACTAGCCACAAAACAAAAGACTGGCAAAGCTGGTTAGCGAAACAGCCTGAAAATCATTGGGCCTGGCAGCAACTGGAAAAACTGCAAAATCAACTCAAGCAGTTGCCTGGCGAGCTGGCATTTAAATCACTCAAACCTGACACAGAGGCACCCCCTGCCAAAGCTCGAAGAAACGTGCTGAAAAGCCTTGCTGGTATTGGTGTTATTTCCTCGTCAAGCTGGTTGGCCTGGCAATATTCTCCTGCCGGGTTGATGCTGGCAGATCATTTCACGCACACCGGCCAAATCCGGGAAGTAAAGTTGGCGGATGGTTCAACAGTTATACTGAACAGTGCTTCAGCAATTAATGTTGATTTTTCACCAGTAGAGCGACGGATTAATCTGCAACAAGGTGAGATCATGATCTCCACCAGTCCAAACCACGATATCCGGCCTTTTTATGTGCAAACCCGGCAAGGTTTATTAAAACCGCTGGGTACTCGGTTTTCAGTTCAGCAACAACAGGATAAAACGGTACTGTCTGTGTTTGAGCATCAGGTGAAAGTCAGCTTGCCGGATAAACAGCAAATTATCTGTCCTGCCGGGCAAAAGCTGGCCTTCACCAATAAACAGTTTGAAACACTGACCACTATCGTCGATGGGGAAGATGCCTGGCTGCAGCAAAAGCTGATTATCAACGATATGCCTCTGAGTGAGTTTTTAGCTGAACTTGCCCGTTACCGGCCCGGTGTGATTCGTGTTGAACCTGAGCTGGCGAAATATCATATCAGTGGCACATTTGATCTGACCAATACCGATCAAGCATTAATAGCAGTAAGCCGATTGTTTCCGGTGGACGTCACGTTTAGGAGTCGCTATTGGGTGTCTGTCCACCCGGCATAATTTCATAACTTATACCTTTTCAAATACCCGTCCGTCTTTGTGAGTATCCCATTAACTTGCGTTATTCATACAAGAGGACTTATGCAAACCAATCTATCGATACCCCAAAAAACGCCTGTCGTTCGAGCTATTCAGCGGATAACCGGATCCAGCAGACAATTATTGTTATGCAGTGCGTTATTAATGCCGGTCATGACCTATTCGACCAATATCTATGCTGAAACAGTCACACAGAGCTATTCCATTCAGGCCGGTGAGTTGGGCAGTGTGATAAATCGTTTTGCCAGTCTGGCAGGTGTGGTTATTTATTTTGATGCAGCGTTAACCCGAGGCCTACAAAGTTCAGGCCTCACTGGCGAACATTCAATTGATTCGGCTTTGCAGCAATTACTGCAAGACACCAATTTACGGGTTGTTAAAACTTCTGCAGATAGTTACCAACTGCAAGCAAGTTCCTCATCTACATCATCAGAAGTCGAAAGCGTGACATTGGCACCGGTTCAGGTCAGCGCCACCGGTATTGGTAATACCACCGAAGGCACCAATTCCTATACTACCGGCTCAATGAATACCGCTACGCGACTGGGCCTATCAATTCGGGAGACACCGCAGTCGGTGACCGTTATTACCCGCCAGATGATTGATGATATGCAGCTGGAGTCGCTGACCGATGTAGTCAACACAGTGAACGGAGTCACTTCAACCAATCAGGACAGTTCAAGAAACAGTTTCTCAGCTCGTGGTTTTGCGATTAATAATTATCAGATAGATGGTGTGCCAACGACTTGGGAAGGTGGTTATTCTGCGGGTGAATCGCAAATAGATACGGTACTTTATGATCGTATTGAAATAGTGCGTGGTGCCAATGGTTTGATTTCCGGGGCGGGAAATCCTTCAGCGGCGATTAATCTGGTGCGTAAAAAGGCTGATAGCAAAGAATTTACCGGACATGCATCAATCAGTGCCGGTAGTTGGGATCGCTATCAGGGTACGGTGGATATTTCGACACCATTAAATGAAGCCGGAACAGTGCGTGGGCGAGTGGTTGGCAGCTACCTGGATGAGCGTTCATTTGTTGATTTACTGGAAAATGAAAAAACCGTGTTTTATGGCACGTTTGCAGCCGATTTAACGGATAGCACTTTGTTAAATGTTGGTATTAGCCAACAACAAAACAAACCCACTGGCTCAACCTGGGGTGGTTTACCGGCCTGGTTCAGTGATGGCAGCAGAACGGATTGGTCCCGTTCAAAAACGGTTGGAGCCGATTGGACTTCATGGGGTTCAGAAGTCACCAACTATTTTGCCAATATCGAACATAACTTTGATTCCGGTGCATCGATTTACGCTGCCTACAGCAAAAGCATCAATGAAGGTGATTTACAACTGATGTGGCTGCCCGGCGCACCGGATAGACAAACGGGTCTGGGATTGAATCCAAGTCTAAGCTGGTATGACAACGAACGTGAGCAGGACAATATCGATATTTATGGAAACCTTCCGATTTCATTGTTTGGTCGTGACCATGAGGTGACTATCGGTTTGATGCAGAGCAAACAGGATTTTATCGCCAACCGTAGACCTGCTCTGAATGTCGCATCAGCAGGGAGTTTCTATGAATGGGATGGCTCATATCCTGAGCCTGAGTGGGGGGAGAAAAACCCCTATACGACGCAAAAAACCAAACAGTTGGGTGGCTATGCTGTTGCTAAGTTATCACTTGCCGATCCATTAAAGTTGATATTGGGGACTCGACTTACCAACTGGGAAATTGAGGGTATGAAATGGAATGGCGAGCTTTATAACTTTGACCATAATCAGATTGTCACACCCTATGCAGGTTTGATCTATGAGATTAATGATGTCTATTCAGTTTATACCAGCTATACCGATATCTTTAATCCACAGAACGCTCAGGATCGAAATGGTGATTTTCTTGATCCATTGGAAGGTGAAAATTATGAAGCGGGTATCAAGGCAGAATATCTGCAAGGTCGGGTCAATGCCTCGCTTTCGGTATTTCGTATAGAGCAGGATAATCTGGCACAGACCGATGCAGGGTTCCTGATTCCCGGAACCACTAATCAAGCCTCATTCGCTGCTGAAGGCACTACCAGTAAAGGCTTTGAGGTAGAAGTGTCAGGGGCCATTACTGATAACTGGAATCTGCTGGTTGGCTGGTCACAGTTTCAGGCTGAAGATGCTGATGGCACAGCAGTGAATACCAACTATCCTCGCCGTACCGCGACGTTGTTCACTACTTATCGCATGAACCAATTGACGGTGGGTGGCGGTGTGAACTGGGAAAGCTCGAATTATACTTTGGCGACTAATCCATTAGGCCAGAGTGAAAAGTTGAAACAGGACAGCTATGCTTTGGTTCGCTTGATGGCTAAATACCAGATGACACCGGCATTGAGTGCTCAGCTGAATATCAATAATCTGTTTGATGAAAAGTATTACACCAATATCGGTTTTTACAGTCAGCTGGCCTATGGTGCTCCACGAAATGCCAATCTGACATTAAAATACGATTTCTGAGTAATATAGAAATCAGTCAGTCCATCCAGGCTCTGTCGGTCTTACCGGCAGGGCCTTTTTGTTATGTGAAAGAAGATGTTACCATCGAAGTCAGGCATATTCTCTGTGCCGGTCAGCCTTAAATCCCATACTTTTACACTACTGAAATCCACCGATAAGGAGGTTTCCGATGAGTCAGCCCGCCTTTAAACAACGTCAGCAGGATCGCGGTAAACACCTGAAAGATTACTGGCCATTACTGGCATTAATTTTAATCAGTGCAGTTGCTGCGCTGGCGATATGTTATTCAACTCAGGTCACCATGCTCAATTGGATGCACTATTTTATGGGCATCTTTCTGTCGATTTTTGCTTTGTTAAAACTGTTTCATCCTTCGGCGTTTGCTGATGGCTTTCAGATGTATGATTTGCTGGCCAGGAAAAGTCGGACATATGCCTATGTTTATCCTTATCTTGAGCTGTCTCTGGGCCTGGGCTATCTGTCATTTTTTATGCCGCAACTGGTTTACGCATTAACCATATTGATATTGGGATTCGGTGCAATCGGGGTGATTCTGGCGTTACGCAAAGGCCTGGATATTAATTGCCCTTGTATGGGGTCGATTCTGGATGTTCCGCTAAGTACGGTTACTTTAACCGAGGATATAGGCATGGTGCTGATGGCCTTGGTAATGTGGATGATGCTGGTTTAATACGATGAACAGGAGGAACACATTATGGTTGCCGAATGGACAGATAAAGACGAACGTCAATATGAACACATTAAAGAACAACAGAAAAAAACTGGTAAAAAAACCGATAAGGCTGAAGAAATCGCGGCTCGTACAGTCAATAAACAACGCCGTGAAGAGGGTCGAACGCCGTCAAAAACAACTAAGGGAACGGGAAACCCAAATACTCCTTTGGAGTCACGAACCAAGCAAGAGCTTTATAATCGCGCCAGCCAATTGAATATCAAGGGGCGTAGCAAAATGAGCAAGTCGGAACTGGTGACCGCTATTCGTAATAACTGACGAATAACGGCTTTTTATCAAAATGGCGACAGGTTGTTAATTAATCGCATTGTTCCCACATAGGCTGAAGCTGGCAGTTCACCGCTTTTGTTTCAGTTTCAGAATCATTGCGAGATTCAGGTTCTGTGGTTTTAACTTCCGATGGGGATGTATCAGAATTGGTTTCCCTGCCAAAATCACTCTCAAATGCATCCACAAAGGCATTTTGCAAGATGGCGAGAAAAGCCTGCCAGGCACTGGTATCAGGGTTATCAAGATTGCCACGGATTTCAATTTGGGTGGCAATGCGGTCTCTGGGTTCATTGCGGAATATCTGGCCAAATGCACCGACAATCGCTTGCCAGGCCGCACTGAAAACGCCGTCTTCCAGATCTTTTTCCAAATCAAAGATTTCAACATTATCCATAACGGGTTTTGCATAGCCGGTTAACTGGGCCTCATCGGCTTGTAATTCCATCACAAAGTCACCGTTACCGGATTTGAAATTAAAATTGCCGTAGGCCTCGGAAACCTGATTGAACTTGGTCAGATCGATTCCGGTGATTTTAAGCTTCAGCTCAAAATTATAAAAATCTCCTAATGGGTCTAAGCGGCCGTTCAGTGTGGCATCGGCGTTATCCAGCAATCGTCCTTGCACGTCAAAATTGGCATATTGCAGCCCTTCGCTGCGATCGGCATTACTCAAATTGGTGATCTCACCATTGAGTTGATAAAACACCAGATAAACGGGGGGATCAGAGGTAAAGTTATGAAAATGGATTTCACCATTATCAATATTTAATCGATCAATCTGTAATGGAATAATCTCCTGCACCGTCTGACGCCAGGTGGATTTTTCTTCGGGTTTGTCGTCAGTTTCGTCATCCACCAGATGAATTTCGGCATTCATCAAATCCACATCGGCAACGATTTTGCCGCTTAATAAAGCGGCCCAGCTCACTGACGTATCGATGGTTTGTGCTTTAAAAAAGACCACGTCAGGCTGGTCTTTTTTGGTGATTTCCAGTTGGTCGACAGAATAGGCACCGCGCCACAGGTGTATATCCACATCGGCTATCTTTCCCTGATATTCGCCCATATCCGCCATTTTGCCATTTAAATAGTCCTTCACCATGGACGGCAATTGCATACGCAGAATAATCAACGCGACCACCAGCAACATGACAATAATCAACGTATAGGAATAGCGTCTGGCGACCATGGTGATCTCCTGTTAAGACGTCTTAGATGAATCACAACAGAGCAAAATCACCCGCCAGATTATTCAGACGGGTGATCAGACTCATATGGCTATTTCATCCTAAAAACCTAGGGTCTGTTTATCTTTCAGAGCCACCACTGCTGGAGGCTATTTTTTCGTCCAACAAGGCGGAAATGATGCGATGTAGTTGTTCTACATAAGTCATTTCCAACACCGTGGGGCGGAAAAATAGTCCCAGCCCTTCGGGTTGTGGCTGAAAATCCACCACTCTGCGTTACTCGTCATTTATTTAGAATGACTAAATGACATTCCTCGCGCCTTGATTGGTGCATTTTCAGTCACAACAGAGGCGGCTATGAAAGATCAACAGACCCTAGCCTGCCCGTTGCCAAAAACGAATATCACGACAGTTTTGGGTGAATTCGTCCGTGGTTTTGTTATTGGTTAACTGCATACAGCCTTCGTCCAGCATTTCACTGAGACCGGCTTTTTTCATAAGCGGCATGGCATCTTCTATGTAACCGATAAATTTCTTGTGATTAAAAGCATCACTGACAAAGGTGATGGCCGGTGGCATATCTGCCAGCATTTTCACGCCGTCGCTGCCGGGCAGAATCACAATGGCATCAAATAGCACCGAAGGGCCGCCATCCACTTTTTCATCGACCATGATACTGTCACCGTCGCTGCTGGTGATTTCACCGGTATGTGGGGCAACCACTTCCAACATGGCTCCTTCTGCTTTAAGTGACTTCTTAAGCGATTTGAAAATATCGGCATCAAAGCCATCGGTCATCAGCATGCCGACTTTACGGCCCTTGAAACTATCGGGACCATTTTTGAGAATGCTCAATTTGTCAGAAGCGGGCAGATCATCACGCGTTGGCATCGCTGCATCAGCCGGTTCCGGCAACGGGTCGATGCCCAGTTTTTCAGCGACATTTTCGGCTAATTGTTGATCAATGTTCAGCAGATGACTGACCATGCGTTTACGGATTGCCGGTGTTTTGACTTTACTGAGCTCAAACGCAAATGCATTGATAATATGTTGCTGCTCCGTTTCAGTCTGGCTTATATAAAATTGTCTGCCCTGGCTGTAGTGATCGGCAAAGGTTTCACAACGTTCACGGACTTTTGGGCCAGATACATCTTCAGGATAACTTTCGAAACCTTTTACAGGACATTCACGTGGACCACCTTCTTCTGCACCCCAGCTATTCGGTTCATAGTTGGCTCGCCCGGTCGGATTACTCATTGCCATATGACCATCCTGCTGGAAATGATGCATCGGGCATTTCGGTGCGTTGATTGGAATGTGGGTGAAATTGGGTCCACCCAGACGTTTTAACTGCGTATCGAGATAGGAAAAATTTCTGCCCTGCAGCAGGGGATCATTAGAATGATCGATACCTTTGACGATATTCTGGGTACAGAACGCAACCTGTTCAGTTTCAGCAAAGAAGTTACTGACCACCCGATCCAACACTAAACGACCGACAATACGAATAGGTACCTGCTCTTCCGGGATAAGCTTGGTGGCATCCAGCACATCAAACTCAAATTTTTCGGCAAATTCTTCATCAAAAATCTGCAGTCCCAGTTCCCACTCAGGGTAATCTCCCTGACTGATGGCGTTCCATAAATCACGTCGATGGAAATCCGGATCGGCACCGTTGATTTTTAACGCTTCATCCCATAAAACAGACTGCATGCCCTGTTTTGGCTTCCAGTGAAATTTAACAAACTGGGACTTGCCGTTTTTATCTACCAGTCTAAAGCTGTGTACGCCAAAGCCTTCCATAAACCGGAATGAGCGTGGAATCGTACGATCTGACATTTGCCACATCAGCATATGCATGCTTTCCGGCATCAATGACGCAAAATCCCAGAAATTATCATGGGCCGATTGCGCCTGTGGAAATCCGCGATCGGGTTCTTCTTTGACGGCATGAACCAGATCAGGAAATTTAATCGCATCCTGAATAAAAAATACCGGGATATTGTTACCCACGATGTCCCAGTTGCCTTCTTTGGTATACAACTTGACGGCAAAGCCACGAACATCACGCGCCAGATCAGCTGACCCCTTACTGCCGGCAACGGTCGAGAAACGTACAAAAGCCGGGGTTCTTTCGCCTTTACGCTGGAAAATATCAGCAGAGGTAACGTCTTCTAATGTTTCTGTTGTTTCGAAATAGCCGTGAGCACCAAAGCCACGGGCATGAACGACCCTTTCTGGAATACGTTCGTGATCAAAATGAAACAGCTTTTCGCGCAGGATATGATCTTCCATTAATGTCGGACCACGGGCTCCGGCTTTTAGGGAATTCTGATCGTCGGCAATCGGGCCGCCTTGCTGGGTAGTGAGTGTGGAGGTATTCCCGGTCGCTTGCTGATGGGGTTCGCCACCATGACCTCGGTTTGTTTTCGGATCGGTTTTGTCCATGACTTCTCCTTGATTATTTTTTGGGTGTACAGAAGATGTGTCGCGAGAAATTTCGCGATTGGTAAAGGCCTGTTGATCTTGGATCGCAACGCTTAGTTGCAAGTACAGCCACAACCCATTCTGCGCCGGCCCCAACTAATTACATTAACCTGAGTAAAGTGAGCTGGGTCACAAAATTGAGAATTAGTGGCAGACAGTGTTTACAGGTTACAAAGAATTTTTAATGGGGCAGGTGGATAAGGAGAGAGCGTTCTTATTGTCTGAGAAAAGGCAATTAATAAGCGTTTTTAATCAGCTTTATAGTCCGGAAAAATAGCCTTGCGGATAATCGCATGCACGCCCAGATTGCCGTCCACTACCTGGGTAATACCAAAATCCACCGCTACCGAAATTAGTGATATAGCTTCATCTTCACTAAGCTCATGTTCCTTCATAAGATAGTGACGGGCTTTTCTGAAGGCGTCACGCATGGCGGCTTCCATAGAGGAGTTTTTATATACTTGCGTCTGGGCATTCGGGCCAAGCTCGGCCTGATAGTCGGAGAAACTCATGCCCTGTAATACCCATTCATCCGGCGTTTCCAGAAACGGATGGCTGAGGCCGTCCATAAAACTGTCTTTCAAATCACGTTGTTTGTGCAACACCAATTGAAATACACCGGTTAAAGAACATTCAATTGCAGTACCGCATAATTCCGAATCACCCTGCGATGCGTGGGGATCGCCGACCGAGAACAAAGCACCCGGAGTAGCAACAGGTAAGAACAATTTGGTGCCTTTACCTGCTCGCCAGTTATCCATATTGCCGCCAAAATAGCTGGGAGGAATGGAATCAACCATACCGCTTTCACGCGGGGCGACGGCCATCACACCAAAATGCGGTCTGACCGGAATAACGGCTTTGTCGAGAATACCGAACTGTTTGTCGATACTGGAATGATCAACCGGTATGCCGGGGTAATCAATGGTTGGGTGCACAATGCCATAGGGATCGGTTTGCGGTGTCCAGCGAAAGTTATAAATCGCCTTGGCATGCGGTGAATGGGTGTGTTGGTGTACTTCATATACCGTGACCACCTCACGCTTTTTGGGTTCGGTGAGCAGATCGTCATATTGAAAGCCCCACCAGGTGGCGGCATTGCTGCCAAAGTGTTTGCCTTGATATTTCGGGCTGCAGCTGGGACGTGGCTGAATATCCAAAATGCGTATTTCCAGCACATCACCGGGTTCGGCATCGCTGACATAAACCGGACCAGTACAGATATGCACCCCAAAACCTTCACCTGCACCACGGCCAAATATCGTGGCATCCATCGGCCCGGCACCCCGCCGGTCAACATTCTTTGTTGTACCCGTCCAGTGAAAAACACTCTGTGCTCCGGCATCGCCGTCGATCATACGTTCGCAGTCATCAGACGCATGCTGGGATAAGGTTTCAATGGTTACAATATCACCGGAACGAACGGTTAATACCGGTTTGATCGCATTGCTGAAATAGCCCCAGTGAACGGTTTTATCGGACACTGGCAGGTAATATTGTCGAGGCGAGTGAGTGTCGGTTTGAGCAGGCGCAGTGTTATCTATGTCGGAAACCCGTTTAGGTGAAAGTCGCAATGACAGCGCATATTTAGCATGATCATCCAATACTTCCTGAAATGGCCTGCGACGTTTTTGGATGTCATCATCGGATTGCGGAGCTGATGCAGCCGAACGAGCTGATGGTTTGGTTTGTGGACAACCACGGCGAAGTTGTTCATGCAGATCCTGCGGCGGTGCAGCGCGATAACTTTTCGGTGACACGCCCATAAATTGCGAAAAGGTACGGCTGAAGTTGGCCGCATCATTAAACCCCCACCGATAGCACAGCTGAGCAATGCTGAACTGGGCGAGGGCAGGGTTAGCCAGATCAATACAGCAGTGCTGTATCCGCCGGCTTTTCAGATATTCACTGAACGTTGTGCCACTGTTTTTGAACAGCTTTTGTAAGTACCTGGCTGATAATCCTTCCTGCGCAGCGATTTTTTCAATATTCAGATCCGGATCGTCCAGCCGTGAATCCACCGTTCTGCACACCCGACGCAAATGGGCCAATTGCACATCGGTGGCTTCTTCATTGGCAGCAGATTGTTTATGGGAAAGACAGGCCACCAGTAACTCGGCCAGCGTGACTTCTAATGCGGGTAGTTCATTGTTATCCACATGATGTAACTGTTCGGTCAGCGATTGCAGCATATTCAGACATAACGCGCCGATACCTTGTTGTGTGCTGATGCGATTTGCTTCCTGTCGTCCGGTACGCACCAGCCTGAGCAGAAAACTGGATGACTCCAGTTTGATCAGCATGATGCGAAAACGGGTTTGCAAAGCCAGTCGCCAGGATTGAGTCGGATCCAGCAACATGATGTCGCCGGAACCTAATTTGACTGTTTGATCGGCATCCAGCACCTGTGCGGTGCCATCCAGTAAAGCGAGCACCAATACAGTGCCTTGTAAGGGTTGAGTGGCTTTGGCTGCGATAGGTGCCAGAATCTGTGGCGTTGCGGTGAGCTGTACAAATACTGAGTCGCGTGCCGAGACCGACAATGCCATATGGCCACTGTCGTCATTACGAATGGAGCTTGCAGCATCACTCGCCAGACCGAGCCTGGAAAGGATTTCATTCCAGGCTGGCTGGCGTAGCTCTGCTGGTATAGCACTGGCAGAAAAGCGTTTCAGGTCAGTCACGGTCGTGTCTTATTCCTTGAATACTGAAGCATCCTTTCGCAAGTGTTATGCCATAACTATTAACGAGGGTATGTAGAAGATAAACCGACTCTAGCTACGCGCCGGGAACATGGATTTTTTCAGGATCGCATGTACACCCCAGTTGCCATCCACCACTTGGGTGATACCAAAGTCGACTGCGACCGTCATCAGTGATATCGCTTCATCTTCATCCAGCTGCTGAGTGGTCATTAAAAAGTGTCGCATCTTGCGATAGGCATCACGTAATGCCTTATCAACCGATGATTTGCTATAGATATCATCCTGAGCATTGGGGCCCAGTTCAGCAAGATAGTTGGCATAACTAAAGCCGTGTAACACCCAATCATCCTGAGTTTCCAGCAAGGGGTAATTCAGTTCAGCCAAAGAGGTGCCAGGCAGGTCAGCTTTTTTGTGCAGGATAAACTGGAAAGTGCCGGTCAAAGAACACTCAATGGCAGTACCGCATAATTCGGAGTCACCCTGTGATGCATGTGGATCACCCACTGAGAACATGCCGCCATCCACTGCGACCGGGAAATAAATCTTCGCACCTTTGCCAATCCGCCAGTTGTCGATATTGCCGCCAGTGTAGTTGGGCGGAATCGAGTTCACCATATCGGCTTCTGCAGGAGCAAGGCCAATGGTGCCAAAGTGAGGCCGGATCGGAATACGGATATCACGCAGAATATTTTCTTTTTTGGTGATGGTACTGTGATCAACCGGTACGCCCGGATAATCGATAGTCGGATGGACCACACCGAATGGATCGGTTTGTGGTGTCCAGCGATAGTTGTAGACGGCTTTGGCCCAGTTGCGCTCACCCGTTGCATCGACTTCGTAGATGGTAATGACTTCCCGTTGTTTTGGTTCGGTAAGCATATCGCCGTAATGAAAGCCCCACCAGGCAGCGGCATTACTGCCAAAGGTCTTACCTTTGTAATCAGGGTTGCCACTCGGTCTGGGGGTGACATCAACTATGCGCACCTCAAGAATATCGCCGGGCTGAGCGCCTTTGATGCGTACTGGTCCGGTACAGATATGCACGCCGGCTCCACCACCGGCACCAATCTTGGCATCCATCGGGCCAGCACCACGTCTATCGACACCTTTGCGCTTTGCATCCCAATGAAAAATACTTTCTGCGCCGGGGTCACCTTTTACCATCCGTTCAGCATCATCGTTGGCATGATGGGTGAGTGTTTCCATGGTGACAAAATCACCGGACTCGATTTCAACGGTAGGCTTGGCATTCTTGCTGAAATAACCCCAGAGAACTGTTTCCGGGGTGGTAGGAATGTAATAGTGCATCTGGCCAGGTGCGTCAGCATTAATTGGTGTATTGGCGCCTGCGGCAAAACTCATTGGTGACATGGACATGCCCATGGCACCCAGAGAGGCGGCACCACCGCCAACAAACGCGTTACGGATAAATGAACGTCTTGCCGTATCAAATTCCTCGACGACGTCTTTTTTATTTTCTTCGGTGATGCCGTGTGTACAGCCTGGAGTGCAAATATGCTCTGTCATGATAAATCCCCTCGGATAACTGCTTGATGTCGGAGGTGCCCCGGCAGTGCGGCACGTGCAGATATTATGTTCCGGAGAGTGAGAGTTCTTCTTGTCGGCTGGCGCACTAATTCTTGTCGAAGATAGTTAATTGAGGTTTGTTGCTACCGCTCAATAACCTTCAATAAAACTCTTTCTGGAAGTTACCCAATCCAAACTTTTACCGTTAAACATTTACGGATAGAAAACTCGAGACTTGTTAATTACGAATGCAAACGATAATCTATCGCATTAGCTGTTGTTGTGAAAACACTAAAAATGTTGATAAACACCATGAAAATGGCCTTTTTATGCAGGTCATTCGACTTGTTATTAACTGAAAACATCTGAGTCGGCAGCGAAGCCATTATCTCATCGAAAAAGGCTTTGCTCGCTTAAAACCGTTTGTATGGAACATCCTTATATGACTTTGTCTTACCCAGGCCGAATTTTTTCGCTGCTGTTGGCCGCTACATTTGGTGGCTATTTGCTAACTTCGGCAGTGGTGATTCTGGTCGCCGCTATTTTGCCGTTATCGCGTGCTGATGCGGTTATCACTAGCTCATTACTGAGTTTTGCTGTGTATACCGCAGTCATTATCTGGGTGTTTGCGGTTAAAGATGCCAAACGTGCCTGGACAGGCATGTTATCGGCGACAGTGATAATTGGCGGAACAGGTCTGCTGCTGACGGAGTTGCTGCGATGAAACAGGCAACAGCAGTGAATAATGAACCGGGCCGGTTCCGTCAGGCGATGGCCTGGTTGCATACCTGGGGTGGGTTAGTCGCCAGTTGGGCATTATTTGCCATTTTTCTGACCGGTACTATCGGGGTGTTTGATGATGACATTACACATTGGATGAACCCTGAAAGAGCCATGGTGGGGGAGTTTGATCCTCAGACCAACACTCAGCAGCAGCGTTTGGATGCAGTCACAAAAGGTGAAGCCTATCTGCGAGATATTGCGCCACAAAGTCATCTTTGGAGAATACGTTTACCCAGTGAGGTAGATCCGGCTATCGGCTTAACTTGGGAAAATGAAAACGAGCAGTTCCAACAAGCTCGATTGCATCCGGTCAGCGGTGAATTACTGACTCAAAAGCAGGAACGTGAAACACAGGGCGGACATCATTTTGTGCATATGCATTTTGAGTTTCATGCCGGTACAGCTGGTATCTGGTTGGTAGGCTTTTTTACCATGATTATGCTGGTGGCGCTGGTCAGCGGCATTATTATTCACAAGCGTATATTCAAGGACTTCTTTACCTTTCGCCCCGGCAAGGGGCAACGCAGCTGGCTTGATGCGCATAATGCATCTTCAGTTTTATCCTTGCCGTTTCAATTGATGATTGCTTATACCGGCCTGATCGTCTTTGTCACGGTTTACATGCCTGTTGGCGTAATAGCTAATTACGACCATCCACGAACCTTTTTTGCCGAAGTGTTCAATCAACCGGAGCATCGTCCCGAAACCGGGATTCAAGCTGAGGTTTATCCGGTAACGGAATTGTTCGAAAAAGCGGAAGCATTGATGGAAAAACCCGCTAGTTTCATCAGTGTGGAGCATCCCGGCGACAGCAGTGCGGTGGCGAAGGTGTTTGGCTTATTCGAAAAAGAAAAAAATACCGGACGCCTGTTATTTTTGAGTTCCGGCCAGGTGATTCTGGACGCTGTCACTGGTGAGTTGCTGCATATCGAAGCACCAGATTTATTTGATAAAAGTAATGCGTTTGCCGCACAACGTATTATGCGGACCTTACATTTTGCCAATTTTGGCGGTTATACCGTGCGCTGGATTTATTTTATTCTGGGCATGGCGGGCACCATCATGATGGCCACTGGCGCCATTCTGTTTATGGTGAAACGACGTCAGAGATCGCTCAATGAATTTGGTGCACAGACACCCAAGGTTTACCGCGCAATTGAAGTGCTCAATATCAGCGCCATCAGTGGATTAATGGTGGCCTGTATAGCGTTTTTCTGGGTGAATCGACTGTTGCCTCTGGAAGTAGCCGATCGAGCCGGCTGGGAAATTAAGCTGTTCTTTTTTATCTGGCTGGGCAGTTTGCTGCATGCCGCATTACGACCTGCCTCACGTGCCTGGATAGAACAATTAATTGGCTTTGCTGTTTTATCTCTGTTGCTGCCAATCGTTAATTGGCTGACCACCGGCCAGCACTTATTCCATTATTTTGCCCGGGGGGACTGGTCAAACGTGGGATTTGAGCTAACGATACTGCTGTTCGGGGTGTTAGGTGTCTTCACGGTCAAAATACTCAAACGCAAACAACAAAAAACCATAACAGAAGCCAACAGAGTCTATAAACCTGAATCGGAGTCAGCTTAATGAACATGTTGCTGATGATGTTGCTCGGAACAGCCTTGTGTTATGCCGGTATGGCCGGGTTAAGTCTTGCAATGCCGCGGAATTATTCGCAGTTAAATGCGGCTAAGTTATCTGCCCGAAACAATTTTGTATTGCGGGTTGCCTCGATTGCATTGCTGATAGTTTCACTATGGCCGGTTATCAGCATGTGGGGTGTTGTGGTCGGCATTGTGATCTGGCTGGGTTTACTATCAGTGGCCGCAGTGATGTGGGTCAGTTTACTGGCTTATTGGCCACGATTAGCGACAGCAAAGGCACTGGGATTGTCGGTTGTCGGGTTGGCAAGTTGTGTCGTTTTATGGCTATGTTAATCTTGATGTAATTTCATGGGGCAGCTATGAAAAAATTCAGACTGGATGTGATTTTGTGTGTGATTGGAATTATTGGTTTACTGATTAATCTGGCATTGAATCTCTATGCCTATATACATGTTGACCCGGTTTCATCCACACCATTGGAAGAAGGCTGGTGGTCTGTATGGTTGCCGAGTTATCTGGTGTGGATGGTATTTTTAACGATTGCTTCGTTTCTTGGTGTCTATCAAAAAGATTAATTCTGTTCTTCGGGGATATCTTGCCCATCAGTGTTCGTTAGTTCTTCGGGCACTTGCGGTTCTGGAGCATCATTTTCTTGCTCTTCAGTGTTTTCCTGTATTTCAGTATTCTCCAGTTCTTGAATACTTTCCGATTCTTCAGGATCATTCTGGCTTTCGCTCATCTCCTGAATAAACTGCGGTGCCAGACGCTCATACAGGCTTTCTCTTCCTTCCGTATTCTCAGGTTGTTGCGTGTTGTCAGGATCTTTATTGTTCTGCTGATATTCAACGCGCTCCTGAATGAAGGGTGGTTTAAGACGCTCAAAAAGGCTTTCCTGTTCGTTGATGCTGGCTTCAACGGTAAAGCGTTTGATGCCGATTAGCTGACCGGAATCTGTGACCACTTTAACCTGCCATTTACCTATCGGATCTTTGGGGAAATTCAGTTTCTGTGTCCAGGCTCGATATCCCTGTTCGCTGCCGCCTTCAATATTCAGCGTGATTCGATCTACCTGTTTGCCGTTATGCACCCAGATATGATGGATTTTTTCCTGTAAGCCGCGAGGTGCGCGGATAGCTGTCCAGGCATAGATGCCATCGCGTTTCAGTAATTCCACATCAAGGCGGTCAATGTGGATGCTATGGGTACGTTGCTCACGATCCACTTGCTGAACCAGATTAAATTCTGTCAAGCGTAACGCCGCAGGTGGTACTAAGCTTGGGACTTGCCATAAGCCAGCAGCTAAAGCGGATAACATCAGCACCATGACAGGCCGACGCCACCATTGGCCGTTGACGACAAACTTTACCAAGCTGGGCAGACTGAACAGGAGAGAGACAATCAATGCAATCGCCAGACTTTGTCCAGTCGTCAGTTGCAGCAGTATCGGTAGAGCCACCAGCAAAACAGCAAATAATGCTAATGCATGAAAAATGACAAAGAGTGAACGACGCGGCGCGAGCTGTTTGTAATACAAAGGATCGATCACTGAGATCAACGCGCATAAAACTAATAATCCGGTAAAACCTGCCTGGGTGTGGTTCCAGGTAGTGACTGCAAGGAAAAACGGTAAGGCAAAAAACAGACTTTCCTGATGCACCAATTGCGTCACATAATGCATCAATGCTGGCGGTATATTGAGGCCAAAGCGGTTTTTAAAGCTCTCGCGTAACCAGTTTTCCAGTACCAGAAACACCCAGCTCACCAGCATTACAATGGCAATTACTTGCGCCAGTGATTCTTTACGTTCCACCAGAAAATAACTGGCCACACCGGAAATAAAACCAAACGCTGCAATCAGACCGGGCCAGCGTTTCGCTAATTCAATCAGCGAAAAGAGTAATGATTTCAATGTGGCCATTTGAGCTGAGCTACCGCGGTCAGTGTAAAAGCTAAATAAAGATGATGAATTTGCTTATCACCTATGAACATCAGATTGGTAGTCGAATGATTAGCACGTCAATCGATTTTGGCAGTGGTTTTACAATTCGCTACGAGCAATTTGGATCGCTTTTTTTACCTGTTCTGGCGCTGTGCCACCGAGATGATTTCGAGCCGCTACTGAACCTTCAAGGGTTAATACTGCAAACACATCTTCACTGATCTGATCACTGAACTGTTGCAACTCATCCAATGACAGAGCCGACAAGTCTTTTTGCTGTTTTATCGCATAGGCGACTGACAGACCGACAACTTCATGAGCATCACGGAATGCGACACCCTTACGCACCAGATAATCAGCCAGATCGGTTGCCGTTGCATAACCTTTCAGCGCCGCCAGACGCATATTATCTTTTTTGACTGTAATTACAGCCAGCATATCGGCATAAACACGCAAAGAACCGAGCAACGTATCAATGGTGTCAAACAACGGTTCTTTGTCTTCCTGGTTATCTTTGTTGTACGCCAAGGGCTGATTTTTCATCAGCGTCAGCAGGTTAAACAGATTTCCGTAAACCCGGCTGGTTTTACCCCGTATCAGTTCCGGCACATCCGGATTTTTCTTCTGCGGCATGATCGACGAGCCGGTGCAGAACGCATCACCCAGATCGACAAAATCAAACTGGGCAGATGACCAGATGATCAGTTCCTCTGAGAAGCGCGACAAATGCATCATCAGCAGTGAGGCGAAGCTGTTAAATTCGATGGCAAAATCACGATCACTGACCGCATCCAGCGAGTTGCGACAGATACGTTCAAAGCCAAGCAATTCAGCGGTATATTCGCGATCAATCGGAAAGGTGGTACCGGCCAGTGCAGCAGCACCTAATGGAAGACTGTTGACCCGTTTAGAGCAATCGTCCAGACGTTCCAGATCGCGGCTGAGCATCTCAAACCAGGCCAGCATATGATGACCAAACGTCACTGGTTGCGCCGTTTGAAGATGGGTAAAGCCGGGCATGATGGTATTAAATTCACGTTCGGCTACATCCAGCAATGTAGAACGTAATCTTTGTAATTCACTGCGAATCGGCACAATCATATCGCGCAGATACAAACGCACATCGGTTGCCACCTGATCATTACGTGACCGACCGGTATGCAGTTTTTTGCCCACTTCGCCAATCAGTTTGATCAGTCTGGACTCGATATTCATATGCACATCTTCCTGTGCAATTGACCACTCAAACTGATCGTTATCAATTTCAGTTTCAATCTGCTGCAAACCATTAATGATTTGATCACGTTCGCTTACTGTTAGCACGTCGACTTTGCACAACATGGTGGCATGAGCAATGGAACCCTGAATGTCCTGCCGGTACATGCGTTTATCAAAGGTCACCGAAGCAGTGAATTCCTCAACAAACTTATTGGTGGGTTGCGTAAGACGGGCAGAAGAAAGCTTTTTATCAGATGCGGTCATAGCACGGGCCTGTGATTGCTGGCAGAAAAAGACGGCATTATAACGCGGCTGCTCGTGGATCCGCAGGGGAAAATGTTAGAATCAACCACACTGTTCATAATCAACTGGTGTTTGTTTCATGAGTCAACGTACCGTTCGTATTGCCACCCGCCGCAGCCCGCTTGCCATCTGGCAGGCTGAATTTGTTCGTGACAGTCTGCTGGCGCTGGATCCGCATTTAAATATTGAGCTGGTCCGTATTAAAACTCAGGGCGATATTATTCTGGATACACCTCTGGCCAAAGTCGGCGGTAAAGGTTTGTTTGTCAAAGAGCTGGAACAGAGTATGTTGGCTGGCGAAGCGGATATTGCGGTGCATTCGATGAAAGATGTGCCGGTGGAGTTTCCCGAAGGTCTGCATTTACCTGTTATTTGTGAACGTCATGATCCGCATGATGCGTTTGTTTCCAATCACTTTGAAAACGTTGATGATTTGCCGCAGGGTGCTGTAGTTGGTACTTCCAGTCTGCGCCGTGAATGTCAGCTGCGTCATTATCGCCCTGATCTGAAAATCGTACCGTTACGCGGTAATGTGAATACCCGTCTTGCCAAACTGGATGCGGGACATTTTGATGCGATTATTCTGGCCAAGGCCGGTTTGGAAAGACTGGGATTTGATAAACGTATCCGCAGCGCTTTAACGCCGGAACAAAGTCTGCCAGCGATTGGACAGGGTGCGCTGGGTATTGAGGCCCGCATTAATGATGAGGCAATGAATGCCTTAATTGCCCCGCTTAATTGTGCTCTGACCTCAATCACTGTCAAAGCAGAACGCGCTTTAAATCGCCGTTTGAAAGGCGGCTGTCAGGTGCCTATCGGTGGCTATGCGATGTTAAATGGCGATGATATCTGGTTGCGGGGGCTGGTCGGCCGTCCTGATGGCACTGAAATGCTGCAGCAGGAAATTCGCGGCAAGGCCAGTGAATCTGAGCAGCTTGGTTTAACATTAGGCGAGATGTTATTAAGTAAAGGTGCGGACAAAATTCTGGCCGATGTTTATGGTGACTGATACGGTGGCGTTGCCATTAAAGGGCCATAAAGTGTTAGTGACTCGCCCAATTCATCAGGCCAAAGGACTCGTCGAGATGATAGAACAGCAGGGGGGGGAGGCGATAAAGTTTCCGGTCATAGAAATCAAGGCGATTGATGTCAGGCAATGGAATGAATGGAATCCGCTACACACGAATTGGCTTGTATTTGTCAGTCGTAATGCGGTTGAAGCGTTTATGTCGGGCTACCAGCAACAGCTACCATCCACAATTAAACTGGCAGCCGCAGGTGAAGGCACTGCGCAGGCAATGCGGGAACAAGGATTAAAGGTTGATTTACTACCGGAATTGTCAAATGGAAGTGAAGGTTTGCTGCAATTACCCGAATGGCAACAAATGGATCAGCAGCAGGTCACTATTGTACGGGGCGAAGGTGGGCGAGAGCTGATGGCTGAAACCTTGCGAGCCAGAGGTGCTAGTATTGATTATCTGGAAGTTTACCGCCGACAATTGCCAAAGGTATCAGTAGATCTTCAACAAAAAGCCTGTTCTGCCGACTGGCTGACGGCGACCAGTGCCAATGGTGTCACAAACCTGTTAAGTTTATTATCAGTGAGCTGCCCGCAGATTCTGCAAAAACCTTTGCTGGTAGTGAGTGAACGAATCAAGGCTTTTGCGATTGAACAGGGATTCAAACAGGTGCATGTCAGTCTAGATGCCAGCGATGGTGCAATCATTCAGCGACTTATTGAAATGGGATCAGATCATGGAGTCTAACAACAAATCTGAGCAGGCAGAAAAGCCGGCTAAAAAAACTGAACAAACCAGTTCAGACACACCCAACAAAGCCTTTCCATGGCAAATTGTGTTGCTGGTGTTGGTGGCGATTCTGATTACTCTTCCGGGGGCAGCAGCACTTTGGTATGGATGGCAGCAGCAACAGCAACTTGTTCAACTGGAAAACCGTCTTGATGAAATAGCCGATCTTAAAACCGATATCTCCCAGTTAGGTTCTGCCCAAAGCCAGCTTGATGACCAATTGTCCAGGCTGAACCAAACACAGTTGGAACAGGGTGATGTCCTTACCAAATTACAGAATCAGTCGCCATTAACCAGTGACGAAATTGAACTCGAATGGGCGCTTGCGGAAATCAGGTACTTGCTCAACCTGGCCAACCAACGGGCCTTACTGGCAAATGATACCAAAGGGGCAGCACTTGCTTTATCTTTGGCCGATCAACAGATCCGTGAAATCGGGGACTATCGTATGCAGCCGCTACGTGAACTGATTGCCGAAGAAGAGTTGGCACTGGAAGCTGCCGGAGAAACCGATGTTGCAGGTATTGCAGCCGATATGCTGAGTTTGATTAAGTCGATCGATAATTTAAGGGTGGTCACTGGGCCGAAACAGACTTTTTATAATGAAACTGAAGCAAAGGCGACTGAGCAACCTGCCTGGCGTGAGGCGGTTTCAGAAGTCTGGGCACAACTACGCTCTCTCGTGGTGATTCGTCAGCAACAGGATGCGCCAGCAGCGGTTTTAATGCCGGAACAACGGTATTTCCTCTATCAGAATCTGCGCTTGCAGCTGGAAACCGCACGATTTTCTGCTCTGTCAGGAAATCAGCGAATGTTTGAACAAAGCCTGCAATCTGCAATCAGCTGGCTGGAACAGTATTTTGTGGGCGATCAGCGCGATGCGATGCTGGTCATTCTGGAAGATATGCAAAATCAGGCTATCAGTATAGAAACCCCGGATATTTCAGGTTCGCTACGCTGGCTAAAAGGATTTGAACCATGAAATGGTTGATTATCATTGGGCTGGCTCTGGCCTTAGGTGGCATTTTTGTCTGGTTAGCTGATTTTGAACCAGGCTTTGTATTGATGCAGTATGGTCAATGGACACTGGAAACATCGTTAATTGTGTTCACTGTTGCCTGGTTGATTCTTTTGCTACTGGCTTATATGACGCTGCGCAGTCTGGCGATAATTAAAAACACCCCTAATCGCCTATCTCATTGGCAGGAAAACCAACGCCATAAACGTGCGACCAAAGCGTTGACTAATGGTTTGATTACACTGGAAGAAGGTCGTTGGGCCGAAGCAGAGCGCCTGTTGATCCGTCATGCAGGAAACAGTGAAACTCCGTTATTGCATTATCTGGCTGCGGCCCGGGCGGCACAAAAACAGCAGGCACCAGAACGTCGTGATTCCTATTTGAAACTGGCACATGAAACTACGCCTAGTGCAGACATTGCTGTCGGGGTGGTTCAGGCGGAATTACAGCTCTCGGCGGGGCAGAAGGAACAGGCATTGGCAACGTTGCAGCATTTACGCGAAGTGGCGCCAAAACACCCATATGTATTACAACTGTTGCAACAGCTCTACCAGGACACGGCCCAATGGCAGGAAGTGCAATCTGTATTACCGGATTTGCGTAAGCGTCATGTATTGGATAACAGTTCAGCCAATGCTTTGTCAGCAGAAGCCACAGTTGGTCAGTTACAAAATGCATTGATCAGGCAGGAATGGCAGCGAATGGAGCAGATTTGGCTGCAATCTTCGGCGAAAATAAGACAGTCTGAGCAGGTGCTGAAAACCTATGTAAATGGTTTGTTATTACAGGGTGAGCAACAGCAGGCAATGCAAATGATTGAAGAATATTTACGCAAAAACTGGAGTGATGCTCTCATATACCAATACGGCAAAATTTTGCAGGGCGATTTGTTGAAGCGTCTGGCCACGGCGGAAAAATGGTTAAAACAGCGTGAAGAAAATCCCTGGTTATTGCTCACCCTGGGAAGACTCGCTCAGGCCAATAAGCTGTGGGCTAAAGCGGAAGCTTATCTGCGTGCCAGTATTGAGCATGGTCCTCGTGGCGAGACCTATCAGGCATTGGCGGAAGTGTTAATGGCGCAGGATAAACGTGATGCGGCCGCTAATACTTATAAGCAGGGTCTGGATGTGATGTTGCAGAATAATCCGAATAAAGTGATCTAGTCAGCTGTAACAATATAAAAAAACGGCGCTTTAAGCGCCGTTTTTGTGTGTATGGAATTAAATCATTACAGCCGCATCGGCATAACCACATACTGCCGGGTGAATTTTGGATCATTAGGGGTAATCAATGCGCTGCTATTTTCATCGGTAAACAGCAGTTTAACCTTATTATCCGGGATGGCGTTGAGCAAATCCAGCAGATACGCATTATTAAAGGCGATTTCCAAATCAGGGCCGCTGTATTCCACAGCCAGCTCTTCTTCAGCAGATTCCTGTTCCTGGTTGGTAACGGTGGCTTTAAGCAGATTGTTACTCAAGTTCAGTTTGACGCTGCGGTGTTTGTCATTAGCCAGGATTGAGGCACGTGACAAGGCCTGTTTAAGCTCATCACGCTCAGCGATAACTTGTTTATCACCACCTACAGGTAAGACCCGTTCGTAGTTAGGAAATTGACCATCAATCAACTTGGAAGTGAAATGCATATCAGGCAATTCAACTTTCAACTGTTGTGGACTGATTGCCAAAGTCACATCATCAGCGACATCACCTAATAAACGGCCTAATTCCAAAATCGCTTTACGCGGCACAATGACAGTGTGCTTTTCATTGGCTTTTTCTGCTGTTTCTATGCTGCCTAATGCCAGTCTATGACCATCAGTGGCAACAGCTCGCAGGATATTGTCTTCCCGCTCAAGCAACAAACCATTCAGATAATAACGAACATCCTGGCTGGCCATGGCAAAACTGGTTTCATCAAGCAGATCTTTTAATGCTGATTGAGGAACCGTCAGTTGATCAAGGTAATTGGCACCTTCGCTATCCGGAAAATCCGTTGCAGGAAGTGTGGCTAATGAGAAACGACTTTTACCCGCCCGAACTAATGATTTGTTGTCTTCTGCCTGAAAACTGATGGTGGCGTTCGCGGGTAAGGCGCGCACAATATCCAGTAGTTTGCGGGCAGAAACAGTCGTTTCTCCTTCTTTGTCGACTGCAACCGGCAGTGTAGCAATCATTTCCAGTTCCATATCGGTACTGGTCATGGTCAGCTGCTGTCCCTGACAACGTAATAAAATGTTGGACAAAATAGGCAGGGTGGAGCGCCGTTCAACGATGCTGCACACCAGTTGTAAGGGACGGGCAATAATGTCTTGGCTCACAGTAAATTGCATGATGTCTCTCTCAGCTAGCTGGATAAAGTACGAAGTAAATTACGGTAATCTTCCGCGATGCGGTTATCAGTTTCTTTCAGTTCCACCACTTTACGACAAGCATGCAAAACTGTGGTGTGATCGCGTCCACCAAAAGCATCACCAATTTCCGGCAAGCTGTGACTGGTGAGCTCTTTTGCCAGCGCCATTGCTATTTGTCGGGGACGGGCAACCGAGCGTGTACGTTTTTTTGCCAGTAAATCGGATACCCGTATTTTGAAGTATTCTGCAACAGTTTTCTGAATACTTTCCAGTGTCACCAGTTTTTGATGTAACGCCAGCAGATCTTTTAACGCATCCTGCGCCATATCAATCGACAGTGGCTGATTTGTAAAGCGTGAAAAAGCCATCACTCGCTGTAAGGCACCTTCCAGATCGCGGACATTGGATTTAATGCGTTTAGCAATAAAAAAGGCCACATCATCCGGTAGGGTAATCAGATTTTGTTGCGCTTTTTTGATCAGAATCGCAACGCGGGTTTCCAGTTCGGGCGGTTCGATAGCAATGGTCAGGCCCCAGCCCAATCGTGATTGCAAGCGTTCATCAAGGTTTTCTACTTCTTTAGGGAATCGGTCACAGGTCAGAATGATCTGTCTTTGACCTTCCAGCAAACTATTAAACGTATAAAAGAACTCCTCCTGAGAGCGTTCTTTTTTGGCAAAGAACTGTATGTCATCGATTAATAAGGCATCGGCGCTACGGTAATGTGCTTTGAATTGATCAATGGCGTTATTGCGCAGTGCGGTAATCATATCCTGTACAAAACGTTCAGACGATAGATAAATGACTCGTGCTTTGGGATTGTTCTGTCGAATTTTATTACCAACGGCGAGCATCAAATGCGTTTTACCCAGCCCGGTTCCGCCATACAAAAATAAGGGGTTATAACCAGAAGTGCCGGGTGCCTCAGCCACATGTAAAGAGGCAGCACGGGCAATCTGATTGGATTTACCTTCAACATAATTATCAAAGGTAAACAATGGATTCATTGGGCTGCCAATAGCTGGCGCAGGTTCAGTTTCAGAGAGTGAAATTGATGCCGGGGCTTTATCAGTGGTTTTGACACGTCGTTTGGTTTTTTCAGCGGAAATGGAATCTTTGGTACCGACTTCAATTTCAATTTTACTGATGTTACCGTTGGTTAAACCCTTGATCAGCGCATTAATCTGTTGCTCAAGTTGCTCATGTACCCAGGCCTTTACATAAGGATTAGGTGCTAACAGTCGTAGGCTATCTTCGGTTTCAATGGCTTGCAGGGGGCGAAGCCACGTGTTCAGCTGTTGTGCCGAAAGATCACCTTCGAGATGGGATAGACATTTTTCCCAAAGGGGTGAAGACACAGCAACTCCTTGACTATTATAAGGTTTAGATAAAGCAGACTAACTAACTTCAAACAATTTAGGTGATAGTATAGCGTGTCAGGCAGGGCATCTAAAGTTATCTGCATGCGGGATGTTTGGCAAGTAAATAATATCGCCTGGCAGGATGAATGCGGTTTGACTTGTTATGCTCACAAACTCTATAATCCCATGTCTTTTGCCCCGGCTGTTTCCGTTCGAGAGACGCTTACCGGCTGCAAAACCATTGATATTCCTGGAGTTGGTAAAATGAAAAGAACTTTTCAGCCTAGTAATCTGAAGCGCAAGCGTACTCACGGTTTCCGCGCACGTATGAAAACTGTTGGTGGTCGTCGTGTTATTAACGCCCGCAGAGCCAAAGGCCGCGCAAAACTTTCTGTTTAATTCTCTCTGTTCGCAGAGGGTGCATGACTTGGCCACTTTCAGCCGAGCCATGAAAATGAATAGCCCGGGAGATTTTACCCGGGTTTTTCGTCAGGGAAAGCGCACCGGTGGCGGTGGCCTGACGATCCTGAGCGCTGAAAACTCAGTTGGGCATCCCCGACTGGGACTGGCCATCGCAAAGAAGCATCTTAAGCTGGCCAGTCAACGTAACCGGGTAAAGCGGATCATCCGGGAGTCTTTCCGGCAGCATCAATCTGCTTTAGCTAATATCGATATTGTGGTGTTATCACGACCTGACATAAGTCAACGGGATTCATCGCAGTTATGGGCAGCATTGGAGCGACATTGGTTAACCGTGGTGGCACAATGGCAAACATCCTAATCGCTTTTGTTCGCGCGTATCGCTTTTTATTAAGCCCGTTCATGGGCATGCACTGCCGTTTCCAACCTTCTTGCTCCCAATACATGATTGAAGCCATTCAGACCCATGGCTCACTGCGTGGCGTGTGGCTCGGTTTACGCCGACTTTCACGCTGTCATCCCTGGCACGCCGGTGGCGTGGATCCTGTTCCTGAATTAAAGATAAAAAAACACAATGGATAACCTCAGAACTCTGTTTATTTTTGGCCTGTTAATTGTTTCTCTGTTGTTGTGGGAAGCCTGGCAAAATGACTATGTGCGTCCTCAGCAAGTTGCCACGCAATCGAATGCTGCTGAGCCATCTACTGCCGCAGACCAACAGGATGACTTACCTGAATTGCCTGCCGCGGTTTCTGCTGATGGCCTGCCTGCATTACCAGATAGTGATCCAGCCACGGCAAGTTCGACCAATCAGGTCAGGGTGAAAACTGATGTGATTGACGCGATGATTGATTTGCGTGGTGCGGACATACGCAAGCTGGCGTTGCTGAAATATCCTGTGGACGTAAATTTGCCGGATCAACCTGTGCAGTTCTTGAACGATGGTCGCAATAAATTCTTTGTCACCCAGTCCGGCTTACGTGCTGAAGGTCCTGCGCCAACGCATTACGAAAACTATACTGCAGAACAGAATGAATACACCTTATCGGATAATGCCGACAGTTTAAGCATTCCTTTACGTTGGGAATCGGATAATGGTCTGACAGTGATCAAGACTTATACTTTCAATCGTGACAGTTATCTGGTGAATGTCACTTATCAGATTGAAAACCGCACTGGTGAACGTTTTGCAGCATATCCTTACGCCCAATTTAATCGTAATGAAGCTGAGGACGATAGTTTCCTAATCTATACCTATACGGGTGCAGTGTTTTCCAGTGAAGGCAATGAATATGAAAAAGTTGATTTCGGGGATCTGAAAAAAAATGATTTTCGCCGTGATGTAAACGGTGGCTGGGCAGCGATGATCCAGCATTATTTTGTAGCAGCAATTATTCCTGAGAGCAAACCTCTGGAAATCAGCTTATATGGTAAATCGCTCAATAACACCAACTACACAGCAGGTATTCGTTTCCCCGTTGTGGTTGCCGAAGATGGCGAACAGGCTCAAACCGCTTACCAAATTTATCTGGGACCAAAAGAACACAAACGTTTAGAACAGATTGCTGAAAATCTGGATCTGACCGTTGATTATGGCATTCTGACCATTATCTCCAAGCCATTATTTATTGTCATGGAGTGGTTACATAAATTAACAGGCAACTGGGGCTGGTCCATCGTCTTGCTGACCATTCTGATTAAGCTGGCATTTTATAAATTGTCAGCAGCCAGTTATCGTTCTATGGCCTCGATGCGTAAATTGACGCCTAAGCTGGCCAGCCTGAAAGAGCGCTACGGTGATGACAAGCAGAAATTCAATCAGGCGATGATGGATCTGTATCGCACCGAGAAAATTAATCCTCTGGGTGGTTGTTTGCCGATCCTGGTGCAGATGCCAGTGTTTTTAGCGTTCTATTGGGTATTGGTAGAAAGTATTGAGTTACGTCAGGCAGACTTTATTTTCTGGTTGAACGATTTAACGGCGATTGATCCTTACTTTGTATTGCCGGTTTTATTTGGTCTGACCATGTGGTTCCAGCAAAAACTCAATCCTACGCCACAGGATCCGGCACAGGCGATGATGATGAAAGTATTCCCCATCGTATTTACCGTTTTCTTTGCCTTCTTTCCATCAGGCCTGGTGTTGTACTGGCTGGTCAACAATCTTCTTTCGATTGCCCAGCAATGGTATATCACTCGTAAAATGGGTGCGTTATAGACCTATCGTAGCTCAATACAGGCTGCGTTGTTTACGGCTAAAGTAAACACAATTCATTATGACTGAAATCTTCACCGATACTATCGTAGCCATAGCCACCGCGCCGGGCCGCGGTGGTGTTGGTGTAGTGCGTTTATCCGGACCGGATAGTGCTCAGATTGCCGAGCAAATCTGCGGCAAATTGACTCAGCCTCGCTTTGCTAAGTTTGCCCCTTTCCGTGCCGCTGATAAAGAGATTATCGATAGTGGTATTGCGCTGTATTTTGCTGCGCCAGCCTCTTTTACTGGTGAAGATGTGGTGGAGTTGCAAGGGCATGGCAGTCCACTGGTTATGGATCGGCTTTGTAAACGTGCGATTGAGCTGGGTGCCCGTATGGCACGTCCCGGCGAATTTTCCGAGCGGGCATTTCTCAATGGCAAGATGGATCTGGCACAGGCCGAAGCGGTAGCCGATTTAATCGAAAGCTCTACTGAACAAGCTGCCCGTAGTGCGATGAGATCCTTGCAGGGCGAGTTTTCCAACAAAGTAAATGCTTTCCTGCAGGAGCTGACTTATTTAAGGATGTTTGTCGAAGCCTCTATTGATTTTGCTGATGAAGAAATTGATTTTCTTGGCGAAGCCCAGGTGGATAAACAACTGCAGCAATTGCTTACCACTTTGGCGGGTATTCAAGGTAGCGCCCGACAAGGACGGCTATTGCGTGAAGGCATCAGCGTGGTTCTGGCTGGTCAGCCTAATGCCGGTAAATCCAGTTTGCATAATCGGCTGGCAGGTCATGATGCCGCTATCGTCACGGAGGTCGCGGGGACTACCCGTGATGTATTACGTGAGCAGATTCATATAGGTGGATTGCCGCTACGAATATCAGATACTGCCGGCCTGCATGATGCTACCGATGATATTGTTGAGCTGGAAGGCATTCGCCGCACGCAAAACGAATTGTTACAAGCCGATCATATTCTGCTTTTGATAGATGATAGGTTGGGTATGACCGAGCAGGATGAAAAAATCCTCTCTGCATTACCGGCAGAAAAATCCATAACCTTGATTCGTAATAAGATCGATCAAAGCGGCCATGTTGCTGAAATAACGAATGAAAACGACATGTCAGTGATCTATCTGTCAGCCAAAAATGGCGAAGGCATGGAATTATTGGTCCAGCACCTGTGTGAAGTCGTCGGTTTCCATCCTGAAGAAGAGGGGGTGTTTATGGCGCGTCGTCGACATCTGGATGCTTTGCAACGTGCGCAGCAAGCGATTGAAAGTGGTTATAACTGTCTTACCGGGATGGGCGCAGGTGAATTACTGGCTGAAGAGTTACGACTTGCACAGACAGCGCTGGGCGAAATTACCGGTACTTTCACTAACGAAGACCTGCTGGATCATATCTTTTCCAGCTTTTGTATCGGAAAGTAATTTTTATGAGTGCCGAGTTTCCATATCAGGACACTCAAATCAGCGCTTTACATGAAGTCCGACATCAACAAATCCTCAAATTAGTTCAACAAAGTGGTGTCAGGCAAGTTCTGGATTTAGGTTGTGGTTCAGGTAATTTTCTATGGCAATTGCTCAATGAAACTCAAATTGAGCAAGCTATTGGCGTTGAACAATCCGGTTTATCTTTAATGCAGGCCCGTGAAAAACTTGCGGTTTATCTCGACGCAACTCCTTGCCGGCTCACATTAATTAACGGTTCTTACGCCGATCCTCATCCAGAACTGTCTGGCTTTCCGTTGGCAGTGATGATTGAAACCATTGAACATGTTGCGCCGAAGCATTTATCTCAAGTTGAAAAAAATGTTTTTGCGGTGATGTGTCCAAAGCAGATCATCCTCACTACGCCGAATAGTGAGTACAATCCTTTATACGGTCTGAATCCGGGCGAGTTCAGGGACCCGGATCATCAGTTTGAGTGGACACGGCATAAATTTCAACAATGGGCCAGAGGCGTGGCTGCCCGTCATAATTATGAAATACATTTTTCAGGAATTGGGGAGGCAGATCTGCAATTAGGTTCACCCACCCAGATGGCAGTATTTCAGCAGCTTTGAAATTCATCTGTCATGGAATTGCCACGCAAATACCATAGCCTTTCGGCATAACGTGGTCAGTGCGTTACAATATTTCCACCATTCTTTATATGCGAAATCTAATCATTCAGGAGCCAGCATGCTGCGTCTATACAAAATTGCTCATGGCTTAATTAAGGAAATCAAAGTTGAAGGCGAGGTGTCGGGGCATCACTTAAAAGAAGCCGACTGGATTGATGCGTTAGAGCCTGATGATGATGAACGCGCATTACTTGCTACCTTATTCAGTGATGAAGTGCCAGATGTTGATGATGTCGAGGAAATCGAAGCATCAGCTCGCTGTTTTACCGATCAGGATGGACTGCATGTGCATTCATTGTTTCTCGGTTATTCAGAAGGACGGCATCACACGGTATCCGTGGCATTCATTCTGCAACAAGATCGGTTAATAGCCATTCGTGATGGAGAATTAAGTGATTTCCGTTTATTACGAATGCGTGCTCGCCGCGGTCAGGTGAGTTGTGAAACGCCCACGGATTTACTGATTACCTTGCTGGAACAGAAAGTCGAGAATCATGCCGATAATCTCGAAGATATCCATCGCCAGTTAGAGCGGGTCAGTCATCTGGTCCTGGAAGATGAAAGTGCCGATTTGGAGGATGCCATCAGTCAGCTGGCTCGTCTGGAAGACAGTAACGGAAAGATACGCTTGTGTCTGATGGACACTCAACGTGATATTTCGTTTTTACTGCGCCATCTACGTGAGCCGGGATCTTCCCGGGAAACCCTGTATGAGATATTGCGGGATTTGGAAACACTGATGTCACATACGACTTTCCTCTTCGATAAGATAAACTTCCTGATGGATTCCACTCAGGGTTTTATCAATATCCAGCAGGCTCAGATCATCAAAACGTTCTCGATAGCCGCCGTCGTATTCCTGCCACCGACCTTGATTGCCAGTATTTACGGGATGAATTTTAAATATATGCCGGAACTGGACTGGAGCTTTGGCTATCCATTTGCTATTGGTTTAATGGTGGCGGCAGGTATGGCACCTTATCTATACTTTAAACGTAAAGGCTGGTTATAAAAATTCATTAAAGGAGTGATTCATGAGTCGACATTTTGATAAAGCAGAGGGTTTGAGTGAACAGCATGACCCGGCGACACATGACTATGTGTTCAACCAGACCATGTTTCGTATCAAGGATCCAAAACGAACATTGAAGTTTTATTCTGAAGTAATGGGCATGACATTAATCAAGCGCTTTGATTTTCCGGAAATGCAGTTCACCCTGTATTTCATGGCAGCTATATCACCTGAACAACGTCAAGACTGGTCTGATGACAATAATGAGCGAATCAAGCAAACCTTTGCCCGTCCAGCCATGCTGGAGTTAACCCATAACTGGGGTGACGAAGACAAAGATGAGGTTGCTTATCATAACGGTAATAGTGAACCACGGGGCTTTGGTCATATCGGTTTTGCCGTACCGGATATTGATGCCGCCTGTGAACGTTTTGAGGCGTTCGGTGTACCGTTTGTAAAACGACCTGATGACGGCAAAATGAAAGGAATTGCTTTTATTCAGGATCCGGATGGCTATTGGATAGAAATTTTCACCCCTGATCGTCAGCCGACTTTGCTGAAAGATCATCTTGGTTAGGTTCTTCTTGTTTAGTGGAGCCGACTCCGAGTGGAGGACTGGCATATACCTGTACTCGGTCTGGCATTTTTTTGGCTTCGTACATTGCCTCATCAGCGTAACGGACTAGTTGCATGGCGTTACTACCATGCAGTGGGTATAAGGCAATGCCAATACTGACGCCGATATGCAGAATCTTGCCATCAACCTCATAGGGGATGCTCAGACATTCACAGATTTTTTCTGCTGTTTGCTGGGCATTCGCCAGATGATGAACATTTTGTAACAGCACGACAAATTCATCACCGCCAATGCGTCCGACCACATCTGCGCCACGCAGGCATTGGCGTATACGATTCGCCACCTGTTGCAATAATAAATCGCCAATGGCATGTCCATGCTGATCATTGACCGGTTTGAAATTATCTAAATCCAGAAATAAGACGGCTACGACTTGTTCTTCACGCTGGCTTAAGACGATGGCCTGATTCAAATGCTCGGTAAAACTGGCGCGGTTTGGCAAACCGGTTAATGTATCGTGATGCGCCATATGTGACATGCGCTGCATCAGCAGTTTATGTTCAGTGATATCCCGGGCAATACCGGTGTATGAGTCAACGATGTCATTTTTATCAAATAACGGTGCTGCATTACTGCGATGCCAGCACCAGTGACCATGTAAATGTCTGATTCGGTATTCGATGCCACTGTGTTTTTGACGGCTGTGCCGTACCTGTTGTAAAAAACTATGACAGGCAGGCACATCATCAGGATGCACAAAGTGCTCGAAATGCCTGCCAATCACTTCATTGAGCGGATGGCCCAGAATCTCTGTCCAGTTGGGCGAGGCATAGGTCAGTATGCCGTCCAGAGATAACGAATAAATGATGTCATTGGCATTTTCAACAAAGGCTCGAAATTTATTCTCACTTTTGTTCAAAGCGGCTTCGTAGTTTTTGCGTTGGGTAATGTCATTGCCGTAGCCGGTCCAGATAATAGTGCCATCAGTTTCACGTATCGGTGTGTCGTAGGCTTCAATCCAGATGGTTTCACCCCCTTTAACAAGCATTCGGAATTCACTGTGCCATGCGCTGCCCGTTTCAGCGCATTCAATGCTTTCATTAATAACACGCTGATAATCATCTGGATGAATCATTTTTAGTAACAAGTTGGCATCTTCAGCAACCTGTTGCTGGGTTACACCAAACAATTGTTCCAGTCTGGAACTGGTATAAGTGTATTGAAATTGACCGTCAGGTGTTCGACAAAGCTGGTAAATAAAACCAGGCAGGTAAGGTGAAACGGCGTGTAAATGTCTAAGCAACTCGCTGTGGGTCAGAGAGGAAGGTGTCTGCTGGCCGTTGTTTGAAGATTGCGTCATGCTTGATAACACCATTTGTTTTTTATTCAATAATAGGCCGATGCATGTATGGCTTCAAGCATTTAAATGACTTGGAAAGGTCAGTTACTCCATGCTGCAGGAAGATTATTTTTTAAATGATCAATAAATATTCGGGTGCGTCGAGACAAATGACCGTAGGGATACATTAACCAGATTGGCAGACTGGGGCCATTCCATTCGGCCAGACAGCGTTGCAATTTGATTGAATGCTTATTCAAAGCTGTTTCAACCAACCAGTCGGGATAAAACCCCAAGCCCTTTTCACGAGCGATCGCATCAGCCTGTATCACAAATTGATCCGCGGAAAGACGTGATGGTCTTGCAGCTAATTTAAATGTGCTTCCCTGAGTATGGTTTAATATGATTTCATCCATTGATTGAGACAGTGTATCAATCCATTCATGCTCAGATAGCTGGCGCGGATGACTGATTTTTTCAGCTTGTTGTAAATATTCCGGGCTGGCATAGATACCTTGAGAGAGTTGACCGAGAAACTCATGTCGTAAACCACTTTCAGAGATTTCCCCCAACCATAAGGTGACCGATTCTCCATCGGTTGCAAGGGGCAAACTAAAACCTGTACGCATTTTAAGCTGTAATTTAGGGTGCTCAGCCATTAATGATTCCACTTTATCGCTAAGCCAGCTGCAACTGAACGCGTTGTGAAATGTAAAATTGAGTTCTCCGCTCACCTCCATCTGCAGAGCATCCAGTGCGAGCTGACTTTGTTGTGCGAGAGCGATAAATTGCTGGCAATAACCGGCAAATATCTGACCTGCCTGAGTGGGGATAAGGCGGTTTGATTCCCGGCGTAGTAATTTTTGACCTATCCGTTCTTCAAGTTGAGAGATACGTCTGCTTAATGTTGATTTTGGAATACCCAGTTGCTCTGCGGTAAACGTTAAACTGCCGGATCGGGTGATCTCAACAAAGGCGTTAACGGCTCTCATATCTGGCAAAACTATCCGGTTTTTCATAATCGCTCTGTTCAGGTTTTTGCAACGGCATGTTGATCAATAAGCTCTTTTAAATGCAAATAATTAACAATATCATTTGCATTAAGTGATAAGCATTGTAATGAATTAACTGGATTTCCACCATCATTGAAATGTGTCGAAATTTTTAGTGGGTTTAGCTTAAACAAAGCTGGGTTAAGAAAGGATTAATACTGTGAATTAACAGCCAAAAGCTATTCAATGTTTCCCTATTTATAGTTTGTTTGCCCTTTCCCGGTGTCGCTGCAAAGCACACCGGGTTTTTTTTGCCTGAATTCAAGGGATATTTTCTGCTTGTCGTTTGCCAGATATAAGTCTAGTCGCCAGACTGTAAGGACAAAGGAGTGAGCGATGAGATTATTCACAAATATATTATGGCTTAACATTGTGGCCACTTTTGGGGCACAGGCCGATGAACCCGCTTTCAATTATAACTTTTACAGTTCAATCAGAATGCAGGCGGAAGCGGTGAGCCCGGATAATCAGCAAGCAATGTCTGCTTATCGTGGTATTCGTGATGCCTATTCAAGGGTTGGTTTTAATGCGGCGTATGAGTTTTCTGAAGATACATCGGTTTTTACCCAGCTGGAACTGCCTTTTGATAGCGCTAACTTTCGGTTTCGTGATTCGTATGACCAGGGAGAGGTTGGCCGCAATAAGGCTGAAAATATCCGGGTCGGTCTGATTGGCCTGACCAGCAGTGTCGGCACAGTAACCGCAGGTCAGCAGTGGATGCCTTACTATAATGCCATTACATTTCCAGTAGATCAGTTCAGCAGCTTTTACAGTGGCTTTGCGACTTATACGACTTTTCGGGTGAAAGAGACGCTGGCCTATCAAAGTCCACTGTGGAACGGTTTTGGATTTGGGGGTTCCTACTCAACACGTCACGGTAATATCCGTTCACCTTCAAGGATTGATGATCGACGAATCCAGGCTGTTGTCAGTTATCAGCTGGGGGAAACCCGTCTGGCCATTGGGATGGATGACCGTGGGAATGCCAGTGGCTTTAAAGACCGGTTATATGGTGTGACGTTGTCTCATGCAAAAGGACAATGGTCTATGGCAATTAAATATGAAATCACCGATACGGATAATCCAGACAGTTTTTATGGTGATAAAGCACAGGCAATAAATCTCTATAGCGCTTATCATCACGGTAAAAATACTTATAAAGTCATGCTTGCCAATGTTGAAGCTTATGGTGAATCCGTGATTCATCTTGGTATAGATCATCGAATCAATCAGGATTTACGTGTGTTTGCCGAATTTTATCAGGAGCAGGAAACCGCCGCGATGACTGCCAAACAGGCTGGGCTGGAAGGTTTTGATGCTGAGATCAGTGGTGGCAAATTGTTTCTGGTGGGATTCCGTTATGATCTGAATATGTAAAAACTCACTCCAGCTGAAGCCAGAGTGAGTTATGTTTACCTAAGCAGATTATTTTAACCGTTCATCATTCAGCTCACCCTGCTCATTAAGCATGTCATCATGCTCCTGCATTTTCCAGGGCAGGATCCCCGGAGAGATGTGAATAAAATGCAGGTATTTTTCAAACTGATTCAGAATGTCATCAATGACCTCCTGCTGATCACAGTTGAAGATATCGTAGGCAGCACCGCCTCGGCGCATGAATATTTCCGCTCGGTAATAGCGTTTATCACCGTCCTCGTTGCTTGCCATTTGCGGATAGGCAAATGTCGGCATGGCATAACCCCGCATCCGGATCTCATAAATAAAATCGAGTTCTTCATCACGCACAACCTCAATATAGGCACGGTGCTGAGTATCATCAAAAAATACACTTACAGGCCAACCTTTGTCACGTAAAACCGTTTCAACATTTTGCATCGCCGGATAAGCTGTGTTTTTAATAAAATCAGCGACCTGTTGATAATCCGGATAGTGAATTAACCCGGCCAGACGCTTTTTCCAGTTGCCCGGTTTATGCTGCGAACTATGCATGTAGGCGGACAGGCTTGCTTCACGATGACCCTCAATGGACAGTGCCCGCCACATACCAATTGCCGCCAGCACCATAATGATGGCAAATGGCAAGGCGCTGGTAATACTCATGGTCTGTAAGGCACTTAAGCCCCCGGCGATTAACAAAGCAGCGGCAACCAGTCCCTCTAACGTTGCCCAGAATACACGTTGCCAGACCGGTGTGTTACTGGCGCCACCAGAGGCTAAAGAATCGATAACCAATGAACCCGAGTCAGAAGAAGTGACAAAGAAGGTCATAATCAAAATGACGGTAATAAAGGACACGATTGAGGTCAGAGGTAAACGCTCGTATAGCTTGAATAGTGCAATGGCTGTGTCATTCTGCACTTCGGTAATCAGGGCGGTGTATCCCTGATTCATGATCATGTTCAGAGCTGTATCACCAAAAATCGAGAACCAGATAAAAGTGAAAATGGTTGGCACCAGTAACACCCCGAATACAAACTGGCGAATGGTTCGGCCACGGCTTATTTTGGCAATAAATAATCCGACAAAGGGCGCCCAGGCAATAGTCCAGCCAAAGATGAAAAGGGTCCAGTTTCCAATCCAGTCACTGCGAGTATAGGCCTGCAGATTAAAAGTCCGTTCAACAATATTGTTAAGATAACTGCCGGTGTTCTGCAGAAAAGTCTCCAGAATCACAATGCTTGGTCCAGCGATAAAGACAAACAGCATTAGTGCCAGAGCCAACACCATATTAACGATAGAAAGACGTTTAACACCTTTATCCAGTCCAGCTACTACAGACAGAATTGCCAGCATGGTAATCCCGGCTATGGTGACCACCTGTACAAAGGTACTGACCGGTATGCTGGGCCATAAATAGTTCATGCCGGCGTTTATCTGGGCAACCGAAAGCCCGAGGGTGGTGGCAATACCAAATAAGGTGCCGAGAATGGCAATGACATCAACAGTATGGCCAATGGGACCATAAATTCGTTCCCCAATCAGTGGATAAAGTGCGGAGCGCATAGACAAAGGCAGTCCATGGCGAAAAGCGAAATACGCTAATACCAGACCGGTCAGGCCATAAATGGCCCAGATATGAAAACCCCAGTGAAAAAAGGCGATTTGCATTGCCTGTTTGGCCGCATCAACGGTTTCAGGCGCGCCTTGAGGAGGTGAGGCATAATGCAGCACCGGTTCTGCCACACCAAAAAATAATAATGCTATGCCGTAACCCGCAGAAAACAACATGGCAAACCAGGCCGGAAAACTGTATTGCGGCTCGGCATGATCAGGGCCTAATTTGGTTTTCCCCCAACTTGAAATCGCCACCGTCACAATAAATACCAGAAAGAAAGCGACCGCCAGCATATAAAACCAGCCGAATGTTTTGGTCAGATAATTGAGTGTCGTAGCAAAGGCTTCACCGGCTAACTCCGGATTACTGATAGTCCCGATGACCAGCAATAAGGCGATAACAACGGCGGGTACAAAAACGGGTACTAATATGGTGGATGGAATTTTCGATGACTTGCTTTGCTGCATGATCAAGCTCCCTTTTTGGACTCCGAAGAATCACATAAGTCATGCAATATTATGTGCTTTATGGCCGTTATGGTCTCTGACTGACAATGCAAAATGTTCAGAAAATATTACATTATCGGCATATTGCATGCCGTATAGATAGTACAGAAAATCACCACACAAACTGATTTTGGTTTGTGTGGTGAGATAACTGTCTAGCCTTTAGGTCCGAGAAAGAACCAGATGATCAGGCCGACTACCGGGAAGAACAATAATATTAAAATCCATAACACTTTTGCTAACGTACCGGCACCACTTTTGGCCACTTTAAGAATAGCCCAAATGATGATGATCAGCCAAATAAGACCTAAAAGGCCGCCAACTTCAACACCCATTTTGTTGCTCCTTTGCTAGTGTGATATCAAGTAACTCTCCTCTAGCATAAACGATAAGCATGGTATTGAACCAACTCTTTTCAGGGCGTTGCCGGTTCAATCACCTCACCGGAGTAGGCTTTCAAGCCGCCGCCCAATGCCTTGTACAGTGTTAATTGATTTCGTAAACGCGCCAGTTGAGTATCAATTTGGGCTAATTGGGCATCAATATGACTGCGCTGCGCATCCAGAACTTCCAGATAGCTGTCTACACCGGCGTCATAACGGATTTCAGCTAACTGCAGGCTGCGACCAGTGGCTTTGGTCAAATCCTGTTGTGCATTAAGTTGCGCATCAAGCGTTTGCCTTGCCTGCATTTCATCCAGCACTTCTTTGAATGCCTGCTGGATCGTTTCCTGATAACGCGCGATATTAATATCTTTTTGCAGTTCGGCTACATCCAGGTTGGCATCGTTAACTCCCCAATCAAGCAGCGGTAGTGATAATTGTGGTGAAATTTGCCAGAGCCGACTTCCTGAGTTAGTTAAATCAGAAGGTGTTGAGCCGCCAAGACCAATAGCCGCCGCCAGACTGATTCGTGGGAAGAAAGCGGCTCTTGCAGCACCAATGTTGGCATTGGCGGCTTTGAGTTGATGTTCCGCCTGCATCACATCAGGTCTTGACAGTAATACTTCGGAAGATAAATTCACCGGTAAGTCCTGTAATGTATGTACATCTTCTCCCCATTTAGCCGTCCATTGCTGGCGGTCCAATGTTTGACCGACTAATAATTCCAGTGCGGTAAAGTTCTGATTGGCCTGTTGCTGGTAGCGTGATTCGGCAATTCGGGCTTCATGCAAAGCTGTTTCCGCCTGCCTTAATGCAAGTTCCGAGGCCAGGCCTGATTCAAATCGTTTGTTAATCAGCTCATAACTTTCTTCCCGGGCTTCGCGGGTTGAGCGTGAGAACTCCAGCTGGGCAATGGTTGCCTGCCAGCTGAACCAGGCATCAGCCACTTCAGAAACCAATGTCAATTGAATGCTTTTACGACTGGCTTCACTGGCAAGAAACTGTTCCAGGGCGGCTTGCTGTAAACTGTCAATCCGGCCAAAAAAGTCTATTTCCCAGGCCGAGATTCCGACACCAATTTGGTATTCTTCATAAATACCACCACCGCCAATAGCCTGGCTGCCGGAGCTAACACCTTCAGGTACTCGTTGACGTGTGGCACTGGCAGTGCCATCAACCGCTGGCAACCGTTCGGCACGTTGAATTTTGTACTGCGCCCGAAGCTGCTCAACCTGGAAAATGGTGGCGCGTAAATTACGATTATTTTCCAGAGACAATGCAATTAATTGTTGTAGCTGTTTGTCCTGATAAAACTCCTGCCAGCCTGTATCAGCAGCCAAAGAAGCATTGACAATCGATTCACTGCTTTCCAGCATCACTGGATTGGCTGGACGTTGATAATCAGGAATCATCGAGCAGGCACCCAGCGCAGCCGATAGTGTTATTACAGAAATCAGTTTCAATTTGGCATTCATGCCGATTCTCCTTGAGAAACCTGCTGTTTGGCAGGTGTTTTACCGGTTATCTTGCTGGCTAATGTAAAAACCAGCACAAAAAACATTGGGACAAAGAATATGGCCAGTCCTGTAGCGGTTACCATGCCGCCAAACACCCCGGTGCCGATGGCATTCTGGCTGGCAGAACCTGCACCGGTGCTGAGCATTAATGGCGTAACTCCCAGCATGAAGGTTAACGCGGTCATGGCGATGGGGCGTAACCTCATACGTACCGCTTCCAGCGTAGCATCCACTAATGACATGCCGTCTTCGTATAAGGTTTTAGCGAACTCAACAATCAGAATGGCGTTACGGGAGGACAGGCCTATCGTCGTTAACAGGCCAACCTGGAAATACACGTCATTGGACAGGCCGCGGCCTATGGCAAACAACACAGCGCCGATTATTCCCAGAGGCACAACCAGCATGACAGAGAAGGGGACTGTCCAGCTTTCATACAATGCAGCAAGGCATAAAAATACCACCAGTATGGAAATGCCATACAGCATCGGAGCCTGATTACCGGATTGTTTTTCCTGAAGGGAAATACCTGTCCATTCATAACCGATGCCATCAGGAAGTTGATTTATGATCTCTTCCACTGCCAGCATGGCATCACCGGAGCTGACGCCAGGAGCGCCTTCCCCCTGAATATTGCGAGACGAAACACCGTTGTAACGCTCAAGTCTTGGCGAACCATCGATCCAGCGTCCGCTGGTGACGGCTGATAAAGGTACCATTTCACCGGCATTATTACGTACATACCAGTTCCCCACATCTTCAGGCATCATCCTGAAGGGGGCATCACCTTGAATATAAACCTTTTTGACGCGTTGGTTGTCAATAAAATCATTGACATATCTGGGGGCCCACACACTACTGAAAGTGCGGTTAATTTCAGCCAAAGACACCCCGAAAGCGGCAGCCTTTTCATGATCGATATCGATCTTGAATTGAGGAGTATCTTCCTGACCATTTGGCCGCACGCCCATCAAGCGACTGTCCTGTGCAGCCATACCCAGAAATTGATTGCGGGCATTCATTAACGCATCATGGCCCACGCCACCGATGTCTTTTAATTGCAGGTTAAAGCCACTCGCGGTGCCAAGTTCAATAATAGGAGGTGGAACAAACGGAAACGCCATTGCATCCTTAATCTGGCTGAAAAAACCCATTGCCCGACCAGCGACCTGTTGTACATGCTGATCATCACGTGGTCGTTCATCCCAGTCTTTCATATTCACAAACGCGATACCATTATTTTGGCCCCGCCCGGCAAAGCTGAAGCCGATGACGGAAAATACAGAATCCACATTTTCTGCCTCTTCATCCAAGAAGTAATCTTCAATCTGATTCATCACTTCAATGGATCGTTCTTTGGAAGCATTCGCCGGCAAGGTCATTTGATTGAATAAAATACCTTGATCTTCATCCGGCAGGAATGCGCCTGGCAACTTGGTAAACAGAAAAGCCAGCAATCCGACTATGATTAAGTACAACAGTGCATAGCGACCCATTCTGGTCAGAATATGTCGCACACTGCTCTGATACCCGTTACTCATTCTGTCGAAGCCACGGTTAAACCAGCCGAAAAATCCCCGCTTTTGATAATGGGCCGGATCCACAGGTTTTAATAGGGTGGCACATAGTGCTGGAGTCAGCGTTAAAGCAACCAATACCGATAACGCCATTGCTGATACGACAGTAATGGAGAATTGCCGGTAGATAACCCCGGTGGACCCTCCAAAGAAAGCCATTGGAATAAATACGGCCGAGACCACCAGGGCGATACCTACCAGTGCGCCAGTGATCTGTCCCATCGACTTACGCGTGGCCTCTCTTGGTGACAGGCCATCTTCATGCATGACACGCTCAACGTTTTCGACCACAACAATGGCATCATCCACCAGCAGACCAATCGCCAGTACCATACCGAACATGGTTAAGGTGTTTATTGAAAAGCCAAAGGCATAGAGAATGCCGAAAGTACCCAATAGCACTACTGGTACCGCAATAGTCGGTATCAGGGTGGCGCGCAGGTTCTGTAAAAAGAGATACATCACCAGAAACACCAGAATAATGGCTTCAACCAGTGTGGTGACAACGCTTTGAATCGATAATTTTACAAACGGCGTGGTGTCATACGGATACACTGTTTTCAATCCCTGGGGAAAGAAAGGTTCCAGTTCTGCCAGGCGGTCCCGAACCCCTTGTGCTGTATCCAGGGCATTGGCCCCTGAAGCCAGTGTTACCGCTAAGCCGGTAGCGGTCTGGCGGTTGTATTCGGTTTCAAACTGGTAGTTTTCACCACCCAGTTCAATCCGCGCAATATCCGCCATGCGGATCTGTGAGCCATCCTCATTGACGCGTAACAGGATATTGCCAAATTGTTCCGGGGTTTCAAGTTGAGTCTGGACGATCAGACTGGCACTGATTTGCTGGCCGGGAATGGCCGGAGCGCCGCCTAATTCACCTGCAGCGATCTGTACATTTTGTGCCTGAATGGCACTCACTACATCATCACTGGTTAAACTGTAATGCGCCATACTGTCTGCATTCAGCCAGATCCGCATCGCGTACTGTGAACCGAAAATCTGAATCTGGCCAACACCATTAACCCGGCTAAGTGGCTCCTGGATAGTACCGCCAACAAAGTCAGCAATATCATATTTATCCATCTGACCGTTGGATGAGACAAAGCCCACCACCATCATAAAGCCAAGGCCGGCCTTGTTTACCCGAATACCTTGTTCCTGAACAATGGTAGGCAATAACGGCATGGCTGCCTGTAATTTGTTCTGCACCTGTACCTGAGCAATGTCAGGATCAGTACCTGGCTCAAAAGTGATAGTTATCTCACCGACACCACTGGAGTCACTGGTTGATGACATGTAGAGCATATTGTCCAGCCCGGTCATATTCTGCTCAATGACCTGAGTGACTGTATTTTCCAGAGTCTGTGCCGCGGCACCGGGATATTGCACCCGAATATTAATTGAGGGTGGTGCAACTTCCGGATATTGTGAAACCGGTAATTCGAAAATTGCCAGTAAACCAGCAAACATAATCAGAATGGATATAACCCAGGCAAAGACCGGGTGGTCAATAAAATACCTTGCCATGTTAAGACTCCGTCCTGCTATTCATCGGGACTTGCTCTTCGTTATTATCAATTTCCACCGGTGCTTCAGGTGCTATCTTCTGCAGACCACTGACTATTAATCGATCACCGGCTGATAGTCCCTCATCAACCAGCCAGTATTGCCCGACTTCACGGCGTATTTGCAACTGACGAGGTTCGGCCTGATTATTGTCATTAACGATCATTGCTGATGCGTTACCTTCCCGATCAAATGTCACACCGCGTTGGGGCACCAGTAAAGCGTTATCTATCGAAGCTTCCTCCATTTCTGCCCGCACAAACATGCCCGGCAACAATAAACCTTCAGGGTTTGGGAACAAGGCACGTATAACGATACTGCCGGTTGATTCCTGTACATTAACTTCAGAAAACTGCAGTTCACCACGATGCGCATATTTACTGCCATCTTCTAATGTCAGCATGACTGTAGGTGCTGCAGCATCATCGATTTTTTTGTCAATCAATTGCCTCCGCAGACTAAGCAGTCTTTTTGAAGGCTGTGCAATATCGACATAGATTGGATCTATTTGCACGATGGTAGCCAACAGGTCAGCTTGTTGTGCGGTCACCAATGCTCCTTCGGTGACATTAGAGCGTCCAATCCGACCATTGATGGGAGCATTGACTTTGGTATAGCGAAGATTGATCTGTGCCGTTTCAATATTGGCTTTTGCTACTGAAACTTCAGCTTGTGATTGCAGGAAAGCAGCTAATGCATCGTCATAATCCTGCTGGCTGATTGCTTTATTGTCGATTAATCCTTTAAAACGTTGTTCACGCGCTTTGGTCGATTGCAGGTTCGCTTCAGCTCGAGCCAGTTCTGCACGGGCCATCTGTAATGCGGCCTCAAACGGTGCGGCATCAATTTGATAAAGCTGCTGACCGGCTTCTACATCAGCCCCCTCATCAAACAGACGTTTTTCAATAATGCCATTTACCTGAGGACGCACTTCTGCCTGACGGAACGCTACTGTTCGTGCTGGCAGCTCAGTTGTTAAGGTAATCGGCTGCTTAATCAGAGTAACTACATTAACCGGGGTTGCAGATGCACCATTCTCGGTGTCTTCAGCATTATTTTGTTCAGATTGACAGGCCGCCAGACCGAAAACCAACAAACTACTTAAAATGAACTGTTTAACAGATAGCTTAAAGCGTGGCATGTATTACTCCTGAGTAGATTGTCCTTCTGTACCAGTTGCCTGAGAAGGCGAGCAGGCAATGGCATCCCAGCTGGCATCAATAATGTGTGTTAGTTGCTCGCTGTCAACTTTAATGACGTCTAACAGATGCTGACGAGCAAGAAACAGATAAGGTTCAAAACTTAAACTGATCAAAATATCGTCAGATAACTTTTTAATCTGATGCGTATTACGTCCTTGTTCAAAAAGTGCTTTGAGGGGTTGAAGTCCATCCCATGCATGGCTGCGCTGGCTTCGTAAAATATCCGGTGGCAAGTGATCAAACTGTGCTTTGCTATGGGTAATGCAGGGGTTTTCAATACAAAAGTGCCAAAGATTGCAGCACATGCGGCGGTATTGTTGTTTGAGTGGCAGTTGCGGGTCATGACCATCAAGTGTTGCTTTGATGAAGTCATCAATGATCTGGGTTTTCAACTCGCGAATAAGATCGTCACGATCTTTGAAATAAAGATAAATCGTACCAGTTGCAACACCTGCCTCTTCGGCTAGCTGTTTTATGGAAAAGCCGTGAAAACCATAACTGGCGAGTAGCTTTAATGTGGCACAGAAAATGGCTTCGCGTTTATCTGCAGAGGGGGCAGCAGGTGACATAGATAACTTTTTATGAATGAACGTTCATTCATAATATACATGCACTACGTTAAGGTAAAGTTAAAAAAAACAAAAAATTATATTTAATGTTCAGATCTCGTTGAGCTTTAAGAGCCGCCAGCTATATGTTGACGACTGTTCAACAGACTTGAATAAAGATGAGATGTAAGAGCTTATTTTATCAGTCGATTGTAGATGGGCTGTAAAAGCTGCTTATCGGAATCCAGGACTAATGCGTGTTCTGCACGCTGTTTGATAAGTTTTAGATGACGCGAAACCTCTGTTCCGAAAATGGCAGGTGAGTTATCGGCGAGTGCTTCCAGTGCTTTCTGTAACCTGAGTTGAACTTCGATCATGCTGGCGCCATCACGGCCAATGGGCATAAAAATATCATCAAACAAATCGCTGAGACTCAGTTCCGGTATCCAGACATTTGGATAGAGCAGTTTGTCCTCACTCTCATCAATTTTATAGTCTTTCCAATGAATCAGAATGCGAATGGCCCGGTTAAGAATATCTATTGCAGTACCGGGATCATTGACTGCAGGTGAGAGTGCCCGGGAAGCTATTTCGGCTAAGACCATTAGCCCAAAACGGGGATCCTGAGAAAAAGACCGTTCATTGCCTAAGGTAATTGATGCGGTTATTGCCGACTTGGCTTCTTCAGAAAATTGACCTTTAAACCAGGCTTTGGGTTTTGCTGGATGAACAAATTCACCCGGAAGCACCAGTACACCAATTTCAGCATTATGATATTTAGCACATTGCTGGAGAGCCCCGACATCAATATGCCTTACATAACCAATAATATCGCAAAAAATCGCTGTTGCATCATCTGGAATTTCATCTTTGTTTTCCAGTCTGCGTCCGCCTAATGTGGGATGTTCAACTCGTTGCCTGATGGTATCCAACGCCGATTTTTCTACTCTATCAGAAGTTTCTCCAAGACGACCTAATTGCGACAAATGTTCTATCCAGCGCAACATGGTCACGACAATCAGGATAATGATGCCAATCGTGACGATAAACAAAATCAGTCTGCCATTGTCATCGTAAACATCTGTGCTTAAGGCGATAATGCCGACCAGACTGAAAAGAAAAGAGCCAATGAAGGTTGCCAGTACATTTTGTGTTGTCGTATCTTGTTGAACCAGTTTAGTCGCTCGAGGTGTCGCACCATTACTGGCTGCAGAATAAGCTGCCACCATGACGCTGAGGGAAAAGGTGGTGACCGCCAACATGCTGGAGGCAAGAATGTTCAGGATCTGACCAACAGCATCAGCACCGATATTAAGTGGCAGGGGAGTATTGATAATACTCTGGGCAGGAATGGCGATCAGTGCTGTAACAACAGCAAGCAAAGCAAATAAAGCGGCGCGAATCCATAAGGTTCGGGTCAATTGAGACAGTAACCATTGCCACTTGGATATCATCTGAGGGCTTCCTTGTATCCTTGCGAATTAAATTTCGCCAACCAATTTGCGGGCAATAAAAAACCGCTGTATTGCATGGCAATATAGCGGTTTAATGAGTTCTGTGGAAAGCGAATAATTATGGTGAGAACGATGATCCGCAACCACAAGTGGTAGTGGCATTTGGATTACGAATCACAAATTGTGAACCTTCAACGCCATCGGTGTAATCAATTTCGGCACCTACCAGATATTGATAGCTGGCTGGGTCTATCAGTAAAGTCACACCGGACTTTTCAACTTCGGTATCACCTTCACTGACTTCTTCTTCAAATGTAAAGCCGTATTGAAATCCGGAGCAACCACCACCCGTAATAAATACGCGCAGTTTAAGTTGGTCATTGCCTTCTTCTGCAATGAGTTCACTGACTTTTGCCGCAGCCGAATCGGTGAACAGAACTGGACTTGGCATTTCACTAGTCATGTTTTACTCCGTTTAATTCGAGGGATGTTTAGTTATTATCCAATTCTGACTAAATTAGTCAAGAATTATGAGTTTTGTTCAAGATTTAAATTGGCATCGGTTTGCGAATGTTCAAGATTTAAATTGGATTCTTCTGCTTCGCCAACATGAATCAATTGACCATTAACTTCGCTGCCCACAGCGACTTCTAAAAGTTTATAAAAAACGTTGCCGTTTATCCGTGCTTTTGCCGCCAGCTCAATATGCTCAGCAGCATAAATATTACCTTTGACATCACCATTGATAAGTTGAAATGGCACCCGAACTTCACCTTCTATGCGGCCTTTTTCACTGAGCGTCAATAATGCGGCTTCACCTTCATCAGCAGTAATATTGCCGGTAATAACGCCATCTATTCGTAAACCGCCACTAAAGTGAATATCACCTTTAATATGGGTATTTTCACCGATCAATGTTTCAATGCGAGCGGCTTTACGGTGTTTCGATTTTTTGCTGTTGAACATGAATTACCTCATTGCCCGACGGGCGTATCTGTTTGCCAATCAAAGTTACGTGAAATTAATACTTTGTCTTTCTGGCGCAAACTGACGCTGATTTGCTCCGGAACAGAAATTTCACTTAGATTGAAAACACCTTCAATAACCTGAACATGACGCAGATTCAGCGGGTGTTCGGTAACGTTAAGATCGATGGTTTTGGCTTCTTCGCCTTCACCCTCAGAATTTTGCAGTTTGATCATGACTTCACCGGTGATCGGCTCGCTGATATTTTTGCCTTGGGTTATCACCAGACGATAGCGTAATTGTTCTGGATTTTCTGCCTCCGGTCGTAACTGCAAATCCCGGATTTGCAGTTCACTGGTGCTGTTTCCTTGCGTAATGTTCTGATAAAAAAGCAGTTCTTTGTCGAGGTCGATGACTTTCTTTTGCAACTGTTCAAGTCGATTCTGCAACTGTTGGACAGTTGCCTGATGCATGGCCTGGACTTGTTGCTGATTTTGCTGTGACTCGGATTGCTGCATAAGCTGATTTTTCATAGCGGCAACCTGTTCGGTCAGATGTTTATTGTGTTCAATCAGACGCGCCTTTTCGCCACTGTCATGATTAAACCAATACCATTGAATCAGTCCGGTGATAATCACTGATAAAACAATCCACAATATGAGCCGCCAAGGGCGCTTTGGTTGAATAACATAGCTATCCAATGGCGAAGTCATCAGGGGAGAGTCGCAATAAGATTGATGCCAGCGCGCTCATCAAGATCGAACATGATATTCATATTTTGTATCGCCTGCCCTGATGCACCTTTAACCAGATTATCAATAACTGATAACACCACAACTGTATCAGCATTCTCAGGTTGATGAACGGCAATTCGACAAACATTGGCACCGCGGACACTTCTGGTTTCGGGATGCGAGCCGGCCGGCATCACATCAACAAAAGGTTCATCAGCAAAACGCTGTTCAAACAGGCTTTGCAGGTCAGTTGCTTTAAGCAGTTGACTGTACAGTGTGGCATGAATACCGCGAATCATCGGCGTCAGATGGGGCACAAAAGTCAGTCCCACTGCTGAACCATTCATCTGTTCGAGACCTTGGCGAATTTCCGGTAAGTGACGATGTCCGGCTACCGCATAGGCCTTCATGTTTTCACTGGCTTCTGTCAGTAAAGTGCCGATACTGGCTTTACGTCCGGCACCACTGGTGCCGGATTTGGCATCAGCAATCAAGTGCTGAGGATCAATCAGTCCCATCTCGAGTAAGGGCATATAGCCTAACTGCACAGCCGTTGGGTAACAGCCGGCAACAGCCACTAACTGTGCCTCACGAATTTTTTCACGGTTTAGTTCGGGTAGGCCATATACCGCTAATTCAGCTAAATGTGGACAAGTATGCGCCGTGTCGTACCACTTTTCCCATAAAGCAATATCTTTCAGACGAAAATCAGCTGACAGATCAATCACCCTTACACCGCGTTCAATTAAGGCGGGCACACTGGCCATGGCTACTGTATGCGGTGTCGCAAAAAACACTACATCACAGGCGGCCAGGGCATCGTCATCAGGAACAGTAAAACACAGGTCAACATGTCCACGCAGATTGGGATACAGGTCACTCACTGGCATACCTGCTTCGCTGCGCGAGGTGATCACCTCCAGGGAAACGTGCGGATGAACCGCTAATAACCGGAGTAATTCAACACCGGTGTAACCAGTGCCGCCGACAATACCTACTTTAATCATACCTATTCTTTATTATTGGTCAGACGCCACATCATAAAAGAGCTGTAGCGAAATCTAAAGCGTTACCGTATTAAACTGCTGCTCAAGTTCGTATTTTCGATTCAGAAAAAACAAACTGGAATAAGCTGCCTTAGGAACAAACTGTAACTTATCGATAAAATAAAAAGCCGGTTTGCGACCCTGATGCTGTTGAAATAACTCAGCCAGAATTTGACTTAACTGCGGATCACCGAGATCGGTTTTCACCGTATGTGAATTCAAACCCAGTGCCAGTTGGGCACCGGTAATTTGCCAGATAACCGAAAAGCTTGCTGAGTCAGGGCGGTTGGGTTTAATCGCATTTATCTGCCAGCGCTGTTGTTGTCTCAGTAGTTGATAGCATTCGCAATGCATAGTCGAATCCCCGAGGCTGTTGAGGATAAATAATTTCAATTGAGCGAGTAGCTGAGATTCCGTTAATGCCGGATAGGTAAATTGCTGTATACGTCCCAGTTCATCAACAACATAGACTTCTGTGTTCTCTGTCTGACGATAGGCAAATAAACTTACCGTTTGCTGCTGCTGATACTGTAATAGGGAATTGAGCAGATTATCCGAATCCAGATAGCTGTCCACACGGCTTGGCAGATACTGTTTTTGTTCTTCAGCAAGCGCCTGGCTAAGTTTTTTTTCTGCTGCAAATTGCTTTATTAGCATGTGTCCGTCATGCCATTGCAGTTGAGAAAGACGATCCCCCAGCATCAGCAGATAACGACCTTGCTGAGGATAATACTGATAATGCGTTAATACCGCTTCAAACAAACGCTGCAAACGCATATTAATGGCCTGACCAAAAAAACCGGTGGCACACCAGACGGAAATATGGCTGCTCAATTGTGTTGCCGGCGGCCAGCTCAGCACTTGACGGAGAGTTTCAACCACTGCGTTTTGACTATCGAACCGATAATGATGCCACTGCCCCCAGCTACTATAAATCACCAGATCGAGGCTGTGCACCAGATTTTGTCTGCTCGAGGTATAACTTAGAGGGTCATTATTCAGACTGGCCATTTGCACTGCGCCAGCTTGCTGGAAATCTCCGCCGGGTGGTTGCAAATTGGCAAACAGCATCAATTTCTCGGCTTTTGCCTGCTGCAGTAATAATTCACTGCTAATTTCATGCTGAAATGAGGGTAAAGCCGATTTTAATAAGGTCTGGGTCAATTCCAATACCAGATTAATCGATATCTGGTGTTTCTGATCCGCTACTTTTAACCAGCTTCGCGTGGTAAGTATATGGTTACGCACTGCCCAGACCAGTAAACATACCAGGGAGGAATGTTGTTTCAGCCCGACCTGCTTGGCATCGTTGAGAGGAATGGTGCTGAGCTTCCACTCTGTTTGTTCACTAAACCGGTAAAGAAAAAGCTGATCCGGACCCTCAGTCGTTTGCAAAGCCATTGGCAGCTGTTCGATAACCGAATCATGGTTATTTGCAGCCAGGCTCATTAACTGTTGCAGCTCATTGAGCTCGGTCACATTGCTTACCGAATGTTGGCTGGCAAATAACTGCAAAGCAGAAAAAACCTTTTCTAATGTCCGGGAAAGATCCAGCCACCACTGGTGACGCTGCGGGTAGCTCCATCCAGTGCGGCTGTCTTCATTTTTGAGTGTCTCGGCTGACCAGTTCCAATCTGTTTGAAGCCGCAACAGGCTATGACGTCGCCAGGCAAACTGGGGATGCTTTACCTGCTGGGATAAACGCTCCGAGCAGAGTGCGTAATAAGATTGCCTGGCCCGATGCTGGTCGTTTGTTGCAGCAAATTGTTCTATCGCAGCAAGTTTCAGGCTGGCGGGTTCCACCAGCATACTGTCTGTTTCCCCTTGCTCAACCTTTTGTTTATAGCGTTCAGATAAATGGATAATATTTGGAAACAGTGCTAACTGGTGTTGAACAAACACTAAATCCAGCAGGGCAGTAATATCGCCTTGAATGCTTTTCTTGAGCGCCTGGCAGGCTTCATTAAACAGGTCTTCTGCCTTGCTGGACTGATCAAAACCAAAGTCCATTAGACTGATTTGAGTTAATCCGCGTTGTGAGAGCAGCCGTTCAGCAACTTGAGGGTAGGATAGTTGCTCTTCGGTGGTGATTAACCACCAGAGCGGTGCGCTGCCAGCAATACAAAGGCCTTGTAGATAAAACTGTTCCCGTTCAGAACCGGAAAGTGCATCGGTACGGCATTGTGTTTCATCCAGTAAGCGATATCGCAAATAAATACCCAGGCTGGCTGCCCACTGGACAATTGATTCAGCCTTGCTTTGCAGGATAGTCAAATGTTCAGGTTTTAACGTGGCGTGATGCACTAACCATAAATCAAAGCTTGCCGGTTCCGGGTAACGGATTTGCCCTGTGGGATTAAGCAGATAAAGCCCACGTAATGCATAGCGGCGTAATGCTCTTCGGCGATGACTGAAGTTGCGATTAAGACTGATAGCACTGTTCAGTGCTTCATTATCGGGCTGATAATCCATAATGCCTGCCGGGCAGTCATCACTGACATAGCCCGGCAGCAGTTTATGGTTAATATGAAATAACAGTGGCAGCAGACGAAAAAATAACGCCTGTTTGTGGGGGGCAAGCTCTGTTAAACGACTGACTCTGGCGCGGTTATGTGCCTGAAATACACGTAGAGCCTGAGCGCGATCCACAAGTCACTCAAACTTAGTGGCGGAAATGCCGCATGCCGGTAAATACCATCGCAATGCCATGCTCATCGGCTGCAGCAATGACTTCATCATCACGCATCGAACCACCCGGCTGAATAACCGCACTGATCCCGGCTTCAGCAGCGGCATCCAGACCATCACGGAACGGGAAGAAAGCGTCGGATGCCATCACGGCACCAGGAACGGTCAAACCGGCATCATTGGCTTTGATACCTGCAATACGACTACTGACTACACGACTCATCTGGCCGGCACCAATACCGACTGTTTGCTGGTTTTTGGCATAAACAATCGCGTTGGATTTCACAAACTTTGCGACCCGCCAGGCAAACAACAGATCAGCCAGTTGTTGTTTGTTAGGTTGCAGTTTAGTGACAACTTTTAATTCAGCCTCAGTGACAATCTGAATATCACGGTCCTGCACCAGTAATCCCCCTGTCACACGTTTGAAATCAAAATCAGTCGCCGGATTAGCCGGGAAATCACCACTGCACAGCAAACGCACATTGGTTTTACCGGCAACCACGGCTTTGGCCGCATCGCTGATTTTCGGGGCGATAATCACTTCAACAAACTGACGGTCAATAATGGCCTGTGCTGTTTTGCCGTCAAGTTCGCGGTTAAAGGCAATAATGCCGCCAAACGCCGAAGTCGGATCAGTTTGATAGGCCAGGTCATACGCTGTCAGCAAATCATCGGCTGTCGCGACACCACAGGGATTAGCATGCTTAACAATCACACAGGCCGGTTTGTCGTTAAAAACTTTGACGCATTCCAGCGCTGCATCCGTATCGGCGATGTTGTTATAGGACAATTCTTTGCCCTGTAACTGGATAGCGGCACCGATTGAGCCAGTCTCAGCCTGTTTTTCAACATAAAAAGCGGCTTTTTGATGCGGGTTTTCGCCATAACGCATCGCCTGCTTGAGCTGGAACTGGCTATTAAATGTGCGTGGGAATGCGGCTTTGCTTTTATCAGCCTGAATCGTGCCAAGATAATTGGCAATCGCACCATCGTAATGTGCAGTGTGTTCAAAGGTTTTCAAAGCCAGATCAAAACGGGTGTGATCATCAGTACCACCTTGCGATTGAATCTGCTCAATCACCCGAACGTAATCAACCGGATCAACAATGACCGTTACGTCAGCGTGATTTTTGGCCGCTGCACGCAACATGGTCGGACCACCGATATCAATGTTTTCAATGGCGTCTTCCAGCGGGCAGTCTTCACGTGCCACGGTGGCTTCAAACGGATATAAATTCACCACCACCAGATCAATCGGTGCGATGTCATGCTGTTGCATAATGCTGTCATCTTTACCGCGACGCCCCAGCAGGCCACCATGAATTTTAGGATGTAATGTTTTGATGCGGCCATCCATCATTTCCGGAAAACCGGTATGTTCGGAGACTTCTTTAACATTTAAACCGGCTTCGGAGAGCAATTTAGCGGTGCCGCCGGTAGAGAGTAATTCAACGTTGAGATCTTGCAATTGTTTGGCAAATTCAACAATGCCGGTTTTGTCAGAAACACTCAACAGTGCGCGTTTAATCGAGTTCATCAGGATTCCAGATTGAGATTCAGGCTTGATTACAAGCCGTATTGCTTGAGTTTTTTTCGCAGGGTGCCGCGGTTAATGCCCAGAATTTCGGCAGCGCGACTTTGATTTCCGTGGGTATGCGCCAAAGCGGCCTGTAACAGCGGAACTTCAACTTCGGTCATCAGCATTTCATATAAATTGGCCGGGGAGTGGCCGTCGAGTTGTTCAAAATAGGTTTTCAGTGCATTGGTGACACATTGGTTTAATGGCGCGTGTTGCTGTTCAGCGGTCACGCCCAAATCAATACAATCAGCTAAGTCGTTGTTCAGCGCGTTATTCATGCGGCCAGTGAATCCTTGTCAGCGAGTTGCGCAAAAAAAGCATCTGTAAAAGCGAGCTGTTGTTCAGCTTTCTCCAGTGTATTCATCTGTTGGCGAAAGGCATTGCCATTGCGTAAGCCTTTGCTGTACCAAGCAATATGTTTCCGTGCCATGCGCACACCGGAATATTCACCATAGAAATCGTACAGCGTGTTGAGGTGACTAATCAAGATCTGTTGCACTTCTGTGACAGAAGGTTCAGGTAAATTGTCACCCGTTTGTAAGAAATGCAGTATTTGCTGGAATATCCAAGGGTTGCCTTGCGCTGCACGACCAATCATTAACCCATCGGCCCCGGTTTTTTGCAAGACCATTAAGGCTTTCTGTGGCGTTTCAATATCGCCATTGGCAATCACCGGAATCCTAATGCGTGATTTGATTTCAGCAATGGTGTCGTATTCAGCATCACCTTTATAGGCATCAGCGCGGGTTCGACCATGTACTGCTAAGGCTTGAATACCGGCATCTTCAGCAATTCTGGCAATTCGTACCCCATTGCGATTATCCCGATCCCAGCCAGTACGAATTTTTAAGGTCACCGGAACGTCAACGGCTTGAACAACGGCTTCCAGAATATCGCCGACCAGTTTTTCATGTTGTAACAAAGCCGAGCCGGCCATGACATTGCAGACTTTTTTTGCCGGACAGCCCATATTGATATCGATAATATGCGCGCCTTCCGCCACATTATGGCGTGCTGCTTCAGCCATCATCTGCGGATCGGCGCCAGCAATCTGCACACTACGTGGTTCAGGTTCACCTTCATGATTGGCGCGTAACAATGATTTTTTGCTGGCCCATAAGGCTTTATTGGCGGTAATCATTTCCGAAACCGCCATGCCGGCACCGAGTTTGCGACAAAGCTGGCGAAATGGCCGATCGGTCACGCCTGCCATCGGTGCCAGAAACAGATTATTGGGCAAGGTGTAAGGCCCTATAGAAAAAGCTTTATCAGCCATGACGAATACCGCTCAGACGTGCCCACTCTTCCAGCACAACGGGGGAGTCCATATCAAATGCTGTTTGATAATGCTGGCGTAATGTCTCGGCTTGAACATCCAAAAGTCCGGATAACACCAGCTGAGTTTGAGGACGGGTTAACTCGATAAAACGCGGCATAAGTTCAATTAACGGACCCGCAAGAATATTCGCCAGCAATAAGTCACATTCAACAGTCGGGCAATGTTGCGGCAAATAGGTCTCAATTATCACGCCATTACGCTGAGCATTAGCCTGAGTGGCTTCCAGAGCCTGAGGATCGGTATCCACACCAATCACTTTATCGGCCCCAAGCAGGGCAGCAGCTATCGCCAGGACGCCACTGCCACAGCCGTAATCAATGACTGTTTTACCGGTTAAATCAGCCTGATCCAGCCATTGCAGACATAAAGCGGTGGTTGGGTGAGTGCCAGTACCGAACGCCAAACCCGGATCTAACAAGATATTAATGGCTTCTGGTTGCGGTGGTTGATGCCAGCTGGGGACGATCCACAATTTCTCACCGAAACAGATAGGTTTGAAATTGTCCATCCACTCACGTTCCCAGTCTTTATCTTCAACCGCTTCAATGCGGCAGTCAGGTAAATCCGTTAGCTGAGATTGCAGTGAGATCAGTAGCGCGTCAGTGTCCGTTTCAGCATCAAATAAGGCAATAACCGAGGTCGCAGACCACAAAGGTGTTTCGCCTATAGCGGGTTCGTAGATAGGCTGATCGGCATTGTCCTGAAAAGTGACTGCCGCTGCACCGCTCTCAGACAGAGCATCAGATAACGCTTCTGCCTGCTGCGGTGAGCTGGTGAAAATAAGTTGGATCCAAGCCATAACGGACGGACTTACAGTCCGAGTTTCTTTTCAAGATAGTGGATATTGGTGCCACCGGTCTGGAAATGCGTGTCATCCATAATGTCACGTTGCAGTTCAACATTGGTTTTGATGCCTTCAATGCCGATTTCTTTGAGCGCAGTACGCATACGGGCAATCGCTGATTCACGGGTATTACCGTAGGCAATCAGCTTGCCTATCAATGAATCATAATTTGGTGGTACACGATAGCCGCTGTAAAGATGTGAATCCATGCGGATACCAGCGCCGCCTGGCGCATGATAATGCGTAACCAGACCCGGACTAGGCATAAAGGTACGTGGATCTTCTGCATTAATACGGCATTCAATGGCATGACCGCGCATCACAATGTCTTCCTGTTTCACAGAAAGTGGCATACCAGAAGCAATGCGGATTTGTTCAGCAACCAGATCCACACCGGTAACCCGCTCTGTGACCGGGTGTTCGACCTGAATGCGGGTATTCATCTCAATGAAATAGAACTCACCATCCTGATAGAGGAACTCAAACGTGCCGGCACCGCGATAACCGATACGTATACAGGCATCCGCACAGACTTTACCCATACGATCACGCATTTCGGAAGTGATGCCTGGTGCAGGTGCTTCTTCAACGACTTTCTGGTGTCGGCGTTGCATAGAACAGTCACGTTCACCTAAATGGACGGCATTACCATGCTCATCTGCCAGTACCTGAAACTCGATATGGCGTGGGTTTTCCAGGAATTTCTCCATGTAAACCATATCATTGCTGAACGCGGATTTAGCTTCGCTTTTGGTTAAGGCAATCGCATTCAGCAAATGCGCTTCACTGTGAACTTCACGCATACCGCGTCCACCGCCGCCGCCAGCTGCTTTGATAATAATCGGGTAACCAATTTCACGTGCCAGACGTAAATTGGTTTGATCATCATTGCCCAGGGGGCCATCCGAACCGGGAACACACGGTACACCAGCGGTTTTCATGGCTTTAATCGCTTCTACTTTGTCACCCATCATACGAATAGTTTCAGGACGGGGACCAATGAAAATAAAACCACTTTCTTCGACACGTTCAGCAAAGTCAGCATTTTCAGACAGGAAACCATAGCCAGGGTGGATTGCTGTGGCATCGGTGATTTCAGCCGCGCTGATTAACGCCGGTACATTCAGATAACTGAGACCGGATGGTGCCGGGCCGATACAGACACTTTCGTCTGCCAGTAGCACGTGTTTCAAATCACGATCCACGTCTGAGTGGACGGCCACGGTTTTGATACCCAGCTCCCAGCAGGATCTGAGAATACGCAAAGCAATCTCGCCACGATTAGCGATGACAATTTTATCAATCATGTTGTTTTATCCGCAGTTTTTGGCTTGCGATAACAGCCGGAGCTGTCAGCAATATTATTCGATAACGATCAATGGTTCGTCATACTCAACCGGGTGGCCATCTTCAACCAGAATAGCTTTAACGGTTCCGCTGCGATCGGCTTCAATCTGATTGAACATTTTCATCGCTTCAATGATACAAATGACATCACCGGCTGAAACTTGCTGACCCACTTCTACAAAGGAAGCCGCTTCAGGTGACGGCGAACGATAAAAAGTGCCAACCATTGGCGAACGCACTGCATTGGCTTCGTTAGAGGTTTTAGTAGCTGCGGCCGCTGCTGCTGTAGTGGCGGCTTCACTGGCAAAAGAGGGCGTGCTGGGTGCCGCTGATGCAGGTTGTGGCGCAGCAAAATACTGTTGTTGTGGTTGGACAGTGCTGGCGCGGCTGATACGAACAGATTCTTCACCTTCAGAAATTTCGATTTCAGCAACATCCGATTCCTGAATCAAATCAATCAATTTTTTTATTTTACGAATATCCATGATTTAGCCTTGAGGGTTGGTGTGTTTAATGGCAGCTTGTAATGCCAATTCATAACCTTGTGCTCCGAGTCCACAAATTACACCGACAGCCAGATCTGAAAAATAGGACTGTTGGCGAAATGCTTCACGACGATGCACATTGGACAGGTGTATTTCTATAAAAGGTATTGCCACCGCAGCTAAAGCATCACGAAGTGCCACGCTCGTATGCGTAAATGCTGCCGGGTTTATTAAAATAAAATCATATTGCTGGCGTGCTGACTGAATAGCCGAAATAAGTTCATGCTCGGCATTGCTTTGGAGGCAATCGAGTTGGTGTCCGTCAGCCTGCGCCAACTGTTGCAGTCGGGTGTTGATATCATCAAGGGTTGTGGCACCGTAAATTTCAGGCTCGCGCTGACCCAGCAGATTCAGATTGGGGCCATGCAATACTAGAAATTTCGCCATAACGACAACACACCAACGCTGGAAATATAAGGCGGGATTTTGCACTAGCCAGCGCTTTATTGTCCAGCTTTTTAACGAAAAAACCGGCTTTTTGTCGCTAATTTCGCCGAAATACAGGCATTCTCACTATTTTGTTGATTGAGCAAGGAAATCCGCCAGATGAGCGTTCAACTGGGCGGCAGAGACATGTCCAACCAAACGATGAGAGGCTGATTCGTTAGCATTTTTATCATAAAACAACATGCTTGGCGGTCCAAAGACGCGAAGGGCTTTTAATAGCGCTTGATGCGCATCGGTATTATCGGTGAGGTCGACTTTCAGTAGCGTAAAATTCTGCAGGATGCTGACAACCTGAGGATCACGAAAAGTGGTTTGCTCCATAGCCTTACAATCGGTACACCAGTCTGCATAAAAATCCAGCATTACCGGTTGATTGCTTTGGCTTAGCGCTGATTCAAGCTCTTCAACTGAATTCACATTGGTAAACTGCAATTTTGCTGTGGTTGTTGAGCTGGCATTGCCGATTGTCAGGTTATGCAGAGGCTGCAATATGGAATTTCCGCCACTGGCGCTGCCGATCAGCAATAAAGCACCGCTGATAAGTGACAGTAAACCAAGACCTTTCCATAGTTTTTGCCAACCAGTGGCTTCAATCGGCAGACTGTTAAGTGCGCCCAGATATACTGCGCTGATAATCAACAGAGCACCACTCATAAACAGAATCGCCCATCCCGGCATAATCCGATCCAGCATCCAGATGGCAAGCGCGATCAGCATCACACCAAAAAACGCTTTGATATTTTCCATCCAGCGGCCAGCTTTAGGTAACAGGGTCCCGGCAGATGTACCGATTATCAATAACGGAATGCCCATGCCGATACTCATCGCAAATAATGCTGCACCACCTAATATCGGATCGGCATGCTGACTGATAAATAACAATGCGCCGGCCAGTGGTGGTGCCAGGCACGGTCCGACAATTAATCCTGATAACAAGCCCATTAACGCCACCCCGATTAAGGTGCCGCCTTGCTGACGATGGCTGAGCTGATGCAGGCGTTGTTGTAAACCATGCGGTAACTGCAATTCAAAAAAGCCAAACATCGATAAAGACAACAACAGTAAGATGCCGACAAAGCTGGAGATCACCCAGGGATTTTGCAGCATTCCCTGCAGATTTCCGCCGAGTAATCCGGTTAATACGCCGGCAGCTGTGTAAGTAACTGACATGGCCAGTACATAGGTAAGTGACAGAATAAATGCCCTGCGCGTGGTGATGTGTTCACCCTGGCCAATAATGATGCCGGATAAAATCGGAATCATTGGAAACACACAGGGCGTAAAGGCGAGCAGTAAGCCGAGCCCCAGAAAGCCGAACAGAATCTGCAGCAGATTATCGTTTTGCAGACGTTGGGAAATCTCATCCTGCTGGCTCACAGCATTCGAGTTCATGACCGGGTTAACAGGGGCGGATTCGACAGCCGCTGCCCCGGTACTTGCTGAATCCGTAACCGCGGGCAGACTCAGATTAATGGTCTTGCGAGTAGGCGGATAACAAATCCCAAAAGTTTCAGAGCAACCTTGATAGTGAGCCGTTAACGTCACCGAGGTTGCGTCAGTCTGGTTGCGAATTAAAGGCAGGTTTAGCTGTAGATCGCTGGTGTAAACTTCCGATAGCCCAAAATAGGCATCATTCTTCATCTCACCGCCAGGTAAGGTGAATTCACCTATCTGCACCGCATCACTATCAGTTATTTCAAAACGGATTTTATCCTGATAAAGGTAATTCCCCTCCATGATTTGCCAGCCGGCCAGAATGGTTTCTGGAGAGGTCAATACCGCATCAAAGGCAAATGCTTCATCCACTTCGGGAGGCATATCGGCATCGTTAAACCCGAACTTCTCCAGCAGACTCGGTCGCGCCTGAGCTGAAAAACTGCTGAGCAGCATAAGCAGTATTAAAAATTGTTTCATGTAAAGATCGCCACAGATTCGTTGCAGTTACAGACCATTCTAACAGCCGATTGTTACACGGGTGAATGTAACAGGGTGTCATGTTGTCTTTAAACTGTAATAATTAGCCACATTTTCGGCAAAGCACGGGTGTCCAGTGGAAATTAAAACCATTCATAAACTTGAAAAGCAGGCCTATAAAAAAAGCCATGCAGAAATAGCCAGAATAGGTTTTGCCTTATTTTTCCTCGCGGCCATCATGGCATACAGTTTCGCCACTTCCGGCGGCGTTCCCAATAATCTCTTTTTAGCTATTGCCGCCGTTTTTGGTGGTTATATGGCGATGAATATCGGTGCCAACGATGTCGCCAACAATGTCGGGCCAGCAGTCGGTTCTAAAGCATTGACCATGGGCGGCGCCATCATGATTGCGATGATTTTCGAGGCCGCAGGCGCTTTTATTGCCGGTGGTGAGGTGGTGTCGACCATCAAAGGTGGCATCATAGATATCAACCAGTTTGGTACCGATACCGATAGTTTTATCTGGGCCATGATGGCGGCATTACTGGCGGCAGCGTTATGGTTGAATCTGGCTACGTTTGCCGGCGCGCCGGTATCCACTACCCATTCCATTGTCGGCGGTGTTATGGGCGGTGGTATGGCCGCGGCCGGATTCAGTATTGTTGATTGGGGCACCATGGGCGCCATCGTCAGCTCCTGGATAATTTCGCCATTGATGGGCGGAATAATTGCAGCTTCATTCCTATTGGCGATTAAAAAAACCATCATTTTCCGCGAGGATAAAGTTCAGGCTTCATATCGCTGGGTGCCTATCTATGTCGCCGTTATGGCATGGGCGTTTTCCACCTATCTGGTCATTAAAGGGCTTAATCAGGTTTGGGGCGGTTTTGTTGCCGCTCTCAATGGTTTGCCGATGGTGACGATTGCTCCGCAAAGTAAACCGAGTTTTCTTATTGCCATGCTGATTGGTTTAATGATCGGCGTTCTGGTGTTCTGGATTGTTAAAAAGACCATTGGCAGTAATCTGCCACACATGAAAAATGATCGTGCCAGCGTCAACGCACAATTCACCATTCCATTGATTTTTGCCGCGGCGTTATTAAGTTTTGCCCATGGTGCCAACGACGTGGCAAACGCGATTGGGCCTTTAGCGGCTATTAACGATGCGATTATGACGGGCGGCATTACGTCTCAGGCCGGTATTCCAATCTGGGTCATGGCCGTGGGCGCATTGGGTATTGCGATTGGTTTGGGTTTATATGGTCCACGGTTGATTCGAACTGTCGGTGGTGAAATTACCGAACTGGATCAGATGCGCGCCTATTCGATTGCCATGGCGGCCTCATTAACAGTCATTATCGCCAGTCAGCTTGGTTTGCCGGTCAGCACCACTCATGTTGCCATTGGTGGTGTGTTTGGGGTGGGTTTCCTGCGTGAATGGCTGGATGAATCAAATAAAATTGAAAGACAGATTGATCGGGAAAAAGCTGAAATCAAAGATGATAAAAAAATGCTGAACGCATTGCGTAATGAGCTGAAAAAGCTGGAGAAAAAACCATCGAAAACGGTTGAAGAATATCAACGTATCACCGAGCTATTTCGCTTAATTGATGAAGAAAAAGCAGAATTGAAAAAAGCCAAAAAGCTGTTAAAGAAAGACAAGAAAAACCTGTTTGTAAAACGCGATATGGTGAAAAAAATTGTAACTGCATGGGTTATCACGGTCCCTGCCGCTGCTACATTATCAGCCTGCATCTTCTTTATGATCAAAGGCATTATGCTGTAATCAAATGTTCATCAATCTGACATATTCTGTGTTTTAAACCATTTGTCAGAGCACAGTCGATATGCTGAATAAACTCAAATCCCTACCCGTCGCTATTCAGCAATATCTGGTGGTCACATTCAGCTACTGGGCATTTACCGTTTCTGATGGGGCATTACGCATGTTGGTGGTGCTGTTTTTCCACCAGCTAGGTTACAGCCCGCTGGAAGTGGCGATGCTGTTTGTGCTTTATGAGTTTTTCGGCATTGTGACAAACCTGGTCGGCGGATGGCTGGCAGCCAGATTAGGGCTTAATGTCACCATGCATCTGGGCTTGTTATTACAGGTCATCGCTCTGGCGATGCTTTTGGTGGATCCGCAATGGCTCACCGTAGCCTATGTGATGGTGGCACAGGCATTATCCGGTATCGCCAAAGATCTTAATAAAATGAGCGCTAAATCCAGCATCAAAATGCTGGTGGCGGATAACGCCCAATCTACTTTATTTAAATGGATATCCATTCTCACCGGCTCCAAAAATGCACTGAAAGGGGTGGGTTTTTTTGTCGGTGCAGCATTGCTTTCATGGATCGGCTTTCGTGGAGCCATTTTTACAATGGCTGTCGTGCTGTTAGTGGTGTTAATTCTCAGCATTGTGTTACTGCAGCGCGATTTGGGTAAAGCCAAAAATAAACCCAGGTTCAGCGATATCTGGTCAAAAAGTGCCGCGGTCAATCGATTGTCGCTGGCCAGGTTTTTTCTGTTTGGTTCCCGTGATATCTGGTTTGTGGTGGCTTTACCGGTGTTTTTGCATGCTCAACTGCAATGGCCGGCCATCTATGTAGGCGCGTTACTGGCAGCATGGGTTATCGCTTATGGCATAGTGCAGGCATTGGCACCGAAACTGACCGGTTTTTCCAAACAGCATGCGCCTGACGGTTATCATGTCTGGCTATGGTCGTTGCCGTTAATGGTTCTGCCATTACTTATCGCGATGACCGTTTATTTTCAATGGGCTGTGTTGCCAGCGTTAACCGCAGGTTTATTAGTCTATGGGGCGGTATTTGCCATTAACTCTGCCATCCATTCCTATTTGATAGTTTCATATGCCGATGCGGCAGGGGTTTCACTGGATGTCGGATTTTATTACATGGCCAATGCGGCAGGCCGGCTGTTTGGTACTTTGTTATCCGGCTGGGTTTATCAGGTGGCCGGACTGGCAGCCTGTCTGGTGATTTCTGCGCTGATGATTCTGGCCGCCAGTATTATTTCAAAATTGTTACCCCGCCAAGCTCAGTATTGATAAAGCTTTCAGCGCTGTTATCAGATTGTAATAATTTCCCATTAAGCTTTATTCTAATTAAAAATGGATTAGGAATTTGCAAGATATGAGCATATCGGTTTTGTTGGTGGAAGATGATGCTGCCATTCGTGACATGATTACCTTCAGCCTGCGTCAGGTTGGTTTTACCTGTGAAGCATCGAAAGATGCTGAGTCCGGACTGGAATGGCTGAAAAATCAGCAGCCTGACATGATTTTACTGGACTGGATGTTACCGGGAATTGATGGTATTGAATTTATTCGCCGTCTGCGTGCCAATGAGTTTTTAGCTTCAATTCCGGTCATCATGCTCACCGCTAAAGGTGAAAGTGAAGATATGGTCAAAGGTCTGAGCGTTGGCGCCGATGATTACATCAACAAACCTTTTTCGCCTCCCGAACTGATAGCCCGCATTAAAGCGGTTTTACGGCGTTGCCGTCCGATGGAAGATGACGACGCGCAGAAACTGCAGATGGGTGAACTGGTCATGGATACCAAGAGCCATCGGGTGTCGGTCAATGGTGAACGCATAGAACTGGGGCCGACCGAATTCCGTTTACTACACTTTTTTATGAAAAATCCCGAACGAGCCTACAATCGTTCCCAGCTGTTGGATTTCGTCTGGGGGGATACCGTATATATTGAAGAGCGCACGGTGGATGTGCATATTCGGCGGCTACGTAAGGCGCTGGAACCCAGCGGTCATGACAACCTCGTACAAACTGTCCGCGGTGTTGGCTACCGTTTTTCTGCTGAATAGCAGGATTGTCGAATGCAATGGGATTATTGGCGTTTAATTACCCTGCTGAGCTTAGCCGGGTTTCTGGGATTGGTGCTGGGCCATATGATGCCCTTTTTGTTTGTGGCGGCACTGATCTATGCATTATGGCTTCAATGGCAGTGGACACTTTTACAAAACTGGTTATTGAAAACCAATAAAAACCGCCCGCCTTCGGCAGATGGTGTGATTGATGATGTTCGGCGCCAAATTGAGCGCATGCGCTTGCAGAACAGTAATCGTAAAAAGAAACTCACCGGGTATTTGAAACGATTCAAAACGGCGACAGCAGCCATCCCTGATGGTATTGTTGTTATCGGTGAATTTGGTCAGGTTGAATGGGCGAACCAATCTGCCAAAGCACTGTTGGGTATTCATTGGCCTCGTGACGCAAATTTGCGTGTCAATAATCTGTTGCGTGATCCGGCGTTTCATAAACTATTGGATATGCCGATTGATAAAAATATAACAACGCAGATCACCTCTCCTAAAAATCAGGCTACCCAACTGGAATTGAAACTGGTTGAGTATGCTGATAATGATCGCCTTCTTATCGCCCGGGACGTCACTCAGACCATTAAGTTACAACGAATGCGGCGGGATTTTGTCGCCAATGTTTCTCATGAGTTACGCACCCCCTTAACTGTTTTACGTGGCTATCTTGAGAGTTTTGATGTTGATAGTGATCCAGCCATGTGGCGTCAAGCTTTGCCCGTCATGCAACAGCAAACCCTGCGAATGCATCTGATGATCAAAGATTTGTTAGCTTTATCTCAGCTTGAAACGGGCGACAAGCCTCTACATCATGTGCCGACAGATGTGAGTAGATTACTGCAAAGTATTGTTGATGATGTGAAACGTCTTGATAGTTTTCAGGATCATCAAATCACATTAAATTGCCGGACGGATAAATGGTTATTGGCTGATGTAGATGAATTACGCAGCGCAATTTCAAATCTGGTTTTTAATGCCGTGAAATACACACCCGCCGGTACCAAAATCACGATTAACTGGACGGTTGATGGGCAGGGAAGTGTCATTGAGGTGATTGATGATGGTGACGGGATTGCGAGCCATCATCTGGAGCGGCTGACTGAGCGTTTTTATCGTGTGGATAACGGTCGGGATCGCGAAAGCGGTGGTACGGGGTTGGGTCTGGCTATCGTAAAACATATTGTCAGTCGGCATAAAGGTCGGCTGGAGATACAAAGTGAGTTAGGGGAAGGCGCCGCTTTTCGCTGTATTTTTCCAACAGAAAAAGCAATTTCTGCCCCAGATATTTAATGATTTTCTGTCATTAATATTACGTTTTACAATGATATTAATGAAACGCCTTTGCTATAAAATAGCCCCAGTTTGAAAACAAATTGTTCATATTAAGTGTCCACAAACTTAATGACTCATAATCATCATTTGTAAAATTTAACTCGAATACAAATTAACGATTCTGCAATCCATAAAAATTGATCTTACAAGGATATCTTTAATGTTGACCAATCAGCACATTTCCCAGCAGTTTGAAAAGCAATTACAAGATATTCGTAGTCAATTATTAGCGATGGGAGGCCTGGTTGAAAGACAAGTAAGCAACGCGATGCAGGCATTATTGACGGGTGACACCGATTTAGCGCGTGATGTCATAAGTGGTGATGATGAGGTCAACAAATGCGATCTTGCTGCAGATGAAAGCTGCATCAGTATCATTGCATTACGTCAACCCAGTGCCGGAGATCTGAGACTGGTGACGGTTATTTCAAAAATCATTACCGATTTAGAGCGTGTGGGTGATGAATCCGTGCGGATAGCCAAAATGGCACTTAATTTATCGGAAAAGGATCGCCCAAATAAAAATTACCGTGAGTTAAGAAGGCTGGGTATGCATGTAGAAACCATGTTGCGTGATTCGCTGGATGCTTTTGCCAGACAGGATGCTGACCTGGCGTTGAAAGTGGCCCGTGAAGATAACAGTGTTGATGAGGAGTATGAAAGCCTGTTAAGACAGCTTATGACTTACATGATGGAAGATCCTCGAAAAATCAGTCGTGCTATCGATATGATGTGGTCAGCACGGGCTTTGGAGCGTATCGGCGATCATTCACGCAATATTGCTGAACACACCATATATCTTGTCAAAGGCAAAGATGTGCGTCATTTGAGTATTGATAAAATGGAACAGGTCATAAAACAAAAATAAAATTAAGTGGTTTCTCGGCTAGCCTACTTATATCCCAAGTCCTATCCTGGTATACAACAGATCCTAAATCATCATTTGATTAGACTTTGAATGATATCAACGGTATTAACCATACTTCTCCTGCACCATCCTGAATATCAATAATGGTATGACAGAAAAGAGTCAGGCAGAATGCTTGCAACTAGAACAAAGCTGAGATTATGGAAACACCTGAAGATTTTGATGTACTTGCCGCTGTGGATCTGGGCTCCAACAGCTTTCATATGATTATTGCCCGCCTGCGTGATGACCACTTCCAGATAATGGATCGGCTGCGGGAGATGGTGCAGTTGCGGGCCGGGCTGGATAAGCAAAATAAGCTGTCTGATGAAGCCCAGGACCGTGCCATTGCTTGTCTGGAGCGTTTTGGTGAGCGTGTTCGTCATTTACCTGCTGGTAAAGTTCGGGTGGTAGGAACTAATACCCTCAGGGTAGCTGAAAACAGTCGTGAATTTCTACGTAAGGCGCGTCAGGCGCTGGGGCATCCTATTGAAATCGTCACCGGCGAGGAAGAGGCCCGACTGATCTATCTGGGCGTGTCGCGATCACTGGCGTTTGATAATAGTCGTAGATTGGTGATGGATATTGGTGGCGGCAGTACCGAATATATTATCGGCGAAGGATTAGATGGATTGCGCCGTGAAAGCCTGGAAATGGGCTGTGTCAGTTTCACTCAACGGTTTTTTACAGATGGCACGGTCAGTCAATTACGCATGCAGGCTGCTTTATTAACCGCTGCTATCAAGCTGCGCTCTATTCAGCGCCCATACCAGAATCTGGGCTGGGTCGAAGCAGTCGGTGCTTCCGGAACTATTCGCACAGTGGCCAGTATCGCGACAGCCCAGAGCTGGAGTGAAAACGGTGTGATCACCGCCGAAGCGCTGGATAAAATAATTGCCCATATGGTGGAAGCCGGTCATCACGACAAGTTTCAACTGGAAGGTTTAGGTCCCGAACGAGCCAATGTTCTGGCTGGTGGGGTTGCGGTATTAAAAGCGTCATTCGATCGATTGAAAATTGAACGCATGATTGTGTCGGATGGTGCATTACGTGAAGGATTGCTCTACGATCTGCAAGGTCGTATTCAGCATGATGATGAACGCGATCGCACAGTGAATGCTTTGGCTCGTCGTTATCATGTGGATGAGTCTCATGCCGAACGGGTCAGCAAAATGGCCACCGAGTTGTATGAACAGGTTGCCGCCGAATGGGAAATCAATACCGAAGAACAATTGCAGCGCTTGCAATGGGCAGCCAAGCTCCATGAGGTGGGGCTGGAGATTTCGCACTATCAATATCACAAACACTCTTCTTATTTAGTTGCCAACTCCGATCTGCCGGGGTTTTCCAGAGAAGAGCAGCAAGCCCTTGCCGCGATGGTGAGAGGTCAGCGCCGGAGTTTTCCACGTAAACATATCAAACAACTGTCCGATGAGATGCAGCAGGCCACAATGCGATTGACGATTTTGCTGCGTTTGTCACTGGTGTTTAATCGAGGTCGAAGTGAAAAGACCGATACGCATGTTGGCCTTAGTTTGCATCGTAATTCTCTGATATTGACACTGCCATCCGGCTGGCTGGAAGAACATCCATTGACTGAAGCGGACTTGATGCAGGAAAGACAGGAGCTAAAAGAAATTGATATTCGCCTGAAAATTCGTGATTAATCTGGAATTTCACTCCACTGCAACAGTCAATCTCTTATAGATAAGGGTGGTTTTATGTGGCGATCAGTTTGTGTATTTGTTTCAGGCTTGATGTTATCCCTGCCGCTTTGGGCAGAAGAGCAGCTATACCTGAGCGAAACCGGCGATCGCTTTACCATCAGTCAAACCAAAGATGGTCAATATTGGGGGTCGCTGATTATCAGTGATAAACATACTGCCAGCTTTGCTCATAATGAACTCATTCTGCTACAACTTGATGAGCAAACACCTGTTTCTCTTGAACATGGCAATTTGAGTTGCGGTTCACCCGCTAAAGCCCGGCAGACAGTGTTTTATGACGTTTCCCCTTCAGCTAATGAATTATTCATCAAAGGAGAGGCGCAGCCCTTACCTAAAGGTTTCCAGCAAGTCAGACAGCGCGATGTATTTACTACAATTACCGCCGATCGACGTGCTGAAACTGTTGATTTTGTCTTGAACGATGAAACGGTCAATCTGCAGCAGCTGCAATCTGCCAACACACTCAAGTTTCGTTTTGTCACCGATGATGGAAAACGTCGTCAGGCACTTTTTCATATACAACAATAATAAGACCGTTGGCCCTGACATAACGTCAGAGCCAACCATGACAGATTACTTGGCTTTGCTGGGTTTAACCTCGCCAATTGCGCCATCAGCACGGGCTTTCAGGTAAGCATAAATTTGATCCATGCCTTCCATCACCTGGGGATTGCTTTCCCAGGCTGGCATCATGCCGATTTGTCCCATCTTGCCGTGAGTAACAGAGGCGATAAATTCATCTTTGGAAATGACATTCAAGCTATCCGCCAGATTGGGCCCCACCATACCTTGTGCATAGGTGCCATGACAGCGGGCACACCAGTTACGATACAGTTTATAGCCATTAAAGGTTGCACTATCCAAAGCCTGTCCATCGGTTACGGTATAAGGCTTATCGTCGGCAAGACTGAAAGGGCTGAAAGCCAGCAGACTTGCGATAATGGCTAAACTACTTGGTTTTAGACTATTTTTTTGCATATTGTCCCCCCATAAATATCAATAATCAGGTCATTGAGAGTCATCCGCTTTTAATGCGGGCAACGGATAGTCAATGTTCGATTACAACGGTCAAAACCCTGATTCAATCTTCCGGTCATTTGGAAACTGCTGTGTTAATTAACATGGTTCTGTACCATTCAATCTGTTTTGAACAGCATACTCTTTAACCTTCAAATATAGTTTAGTAAATGCTAATAAATGAAAAATGTGTTTTTTGCGGCTCTTGTATGTCAAATCACACAAAAAATACAGGGTTAAAGTGTTAATCTGTCCGCTAGTTGAAATTCAGGTTACATAAATGGATGCACTTACGACTTCGTTAATCACGGCTTTTTTGCTTGGTTTGTTCAGCTCGGCACATTGCATTGCCATGTGTGGTTCCGTTATCGGTGCATTAACACTGACCTTGCCGGCACACATTCGTGAACAGCCACGCAAAATGTTGCCATTCGTATTGAATTACAACGTTGGCCGCATACTCAGTTATGCCATTGCAGGAGGGCTTGTCGGATTAGTTGCTTCACCACTGGCACAAATAGATGGTTTGCCATTTTTACGCTATCTCTCCGTATTGGTGATGATCGGTATGGGCTTATATCTGGCCGGCTGGTTCCCCAGGTTTGCCCATGCTGAAAAAATCGGTGCGCCTATCTGGCGAAAATTACAGCCCATCGGCCAAAAACTGCTCCCGGTACGCACCTTAAAACAGGCCTTTTTATTAGGTGCAGTCTGGGGCTGGCTACCATGTGGTCTGGTGTATGCCGGACTGGCAGTAGCAGCAACCACAGGTGATCCTTTATACGCTGCATCGGTGATGCTGGCATTTGGTTTGGGTACCTTGCCGGCAGTGATGGGCGCCGGGATGTTTGCCGGCTTGCTGGCCTCATTAGCCCGTAATTTACTGTTTCGTAAATTCGCTGGCATCATGATTATCATGATGGCTCTGCTGGTTTTATTGTGGCCGCATGGCGGACATGAACATCATGCTCACTCAGAGATGCAGCAGGTAACTGAACCTGCTGATGATGACTCACATGTCGGACACCAACACTAAGTCGGGTATGACAGAATGACAATAGAAATGATTGGCCATTCCCCTCAAATAACCCATCTTCAGCGGGTATTACCGATGATTGCCCTGAGTGATGCCAGTGTGCTGATTTCGGGTGCTACCGGGACGGGCAAGGAGTTGGTGGCGCAAAGCCTGCATCAGTTGAGCCGACGCTCAGATAAACCCATGGTGACCATTAACTGTGCCGCTTTGCCGGCGCAGGAGGCTGAAGTGGATTTGTTTGGACGTGCCAATGCTGCTGGTGAAGTGATTGAGCCGGGACGATTACTCGCCGCACAGGGCAGCTCGGTGTTTCTGGATGAAGTGGATGCCTTGCCATTAAGCGTTCAGGCCAAAGTGTTGCGATTTCTGGAAGCCGGAGAATGCCAGTTAGCAGGCAGTCATAAATTACATGTGATTGATGCACGTATTCTGGCCGCTACCAGCGTGGATTTGCCAGCTGAAGTCAAGGCTGGGCGATTCCGGGCAGATTTATATTACCGTCTGCAGGTTGTACCTCTGGAGTTGCCACCATTACTGCAACGCAATGAAGATATACCGCTGTTGTTAACGTATTTTGCCAAACAATTTGCCGGCAACAATGCACCACTGCGCTTTGCCAAAGAAACCCTATATCAATTACAACGCTATGATTGGCCAGGAAATGTCCGTGAACTATCCAATTTCTGTCAGCGGCTGAGTTTATTGCAGCCCGGCAGCATGGTGCAGCTGGCAGATCTGCCCGCAGAAATGCAGCAGAAATCTGCATCTGCCACCCAGCAATTTCATATTCCGCCAGAAGGGATCGATCTGGCGCAGCTGGAGCTGGACCTGATTGAACAGGCACTGGAAATGGCTGCCGGAAATCGTTCCAAGGCTGCCAGACTGTTAGGCATTACCCGCGATACGCTGCTTTATCGCATGCAGAAATACGGTCTGTCTGACGAAGCCAGATAATTATCAGCCTGGCCTTGTCTGTTTATCTTTCATCGCCGCCTCAACCCGTAGGGCTGGGACCATTTTTCCGACCAACTGTGTTGGGAATAAATTTATGCTGAACAACGACATTGCAACATTTCCGCCTTGATGGACAAAAAAATAGCTTTCAATAGTGGTGGCAATGACTGATCAACAGGTCCTAGTCCGTGCGAAAAAAGTGCCGATAGTTTACAGTAGCGGCACGGCAATAAATGAGTAAACAGGCATGAAACAGTATCTCGATTTACTTCGCGATGTGATTGAAAATGGCGTCGATAAAGGCGACCGGACCGGTACCGGTGCCCGGTCCGTTTTTGGACGGCAGGTTCGTTATGATTTGGCGGAAGGCTTTCCCTTACTGACCACCAAAAAACTGCATATTCGCAGTATTCTGCATGAGCTGCTGTGGTTTCTCAGTGGCGAAACCAATATTCGTTATCTGAAAGAAAATGGCGTATCAATCTGGGATGACTGGGCGACACCGGACGGTGAACTCGGCCCGGTTTATGGCGCACAATGGCGAAACTGGCAAGGAGCTGATGGTAAAACCTATGATCAGATCCTGGCGTTAGTCGAGGGACTGAAAAATAACCCGGACAGTCGTCGTCATATAATCAACGGCTGGAATGTTGCCTTATTACCAGATGAAAAACAAAAGCCCTGGGAAAATGCAGCGGCGGGCAGAATGGCGCTGCCACCTTGTCATGTTCTGTATCAGTTCTATGTGGCCAACGGTAAGCTCAGCGCATCTTTATATATTCGTTCAAATGATCTGTTTCTCGGCAATCCTTACAACACAGCCTCACTGGCTTTCCTCACGCATATGCTGGCACAGCAATGCGATCTGGATGTCGGTGAAATTGTGCTCAGCATTGGTGATGCGCATATCTACAGCAATCATTTCGAGCAGGTTGAAACGCAATTGCAACGCACCCCAGGCCCGTTACCTGAATTGAAAATTCATCGTAAGCCGGCCTCTATTCTGGATTATCGGTTTGAGGATTTTGAAATCGTTGGTTATGAAGCCCAGGCTCATATCAAAGCGCCGATAGCCGTATGATCGAAAAAGCTCAGAAACCACTCTATATCGTCTGGCAGGACAAATTTCTGCAACACGAATCGATCATTGATGAACAGCATCGCGGCGCAGTGGCGATCATCAATTCGCTTCATTATTTTATCCAGCAAGGTTTTACGCTGCAGCAGCTAAAACCCACAGTACATATATTGAAGAACTATCTGAATTTTCATTTCATGACAGAGCAGGGAATTTTAGAAGCTTTGGAATGCCCATTAATGAAGCAATACAAAGCGGAAGCGGAAAAAACCTTAAGAGACTTTGATGCCTGCTATTTACAGGGTATTTCAGAAGCCGATCCGACGGTATTATTGATTTGTCTGAGAAACTGGTGGCAGCAGCATCTTGAACTGCATGAAAAAATTACGCCGTTTTTGCATGAATGGAAAGGTGATTATTGTCGGGTAACGACATAAATACGTGATTGCATCATGGGTCTGATTACGCTTAAGACTCTTTTAAGAATAAGCTAATAGACTGAGAATAGAACGGGTTGAATTCAAGGAATAAAGCATGACACAACAAAGTTTAAAATCTTATCGAGTTTGGGATAGACCGGTCAGGATCTTTCATTGGTTAGCGGTGTTAACGTTTATCCCGATAGTCGCTCTCGGTTTGGTGATGATGTTCAGCCGTGACTTAGGTATATCGAGTGAAGATAAAGTGTTGTTAAAAGCACTCCATATCTGGATTGGTTATGTGTTTTTTCTGAATATCGTTGTCCGCATCATCTGGGCTTTCTGTGGCAATCGTTTTGCCAGATGGAAAGCCATTTTGCCGTTCGGTAAAGTTTATAAAGCACAGTACGCTGCTTATCGTGAAGCAGGCAAAACCAAGCGTAAAATCAATTTCCTTGGTCATAATCCGCTAGGGCGCTGGAGCGTTATGGTGATGTTGTTTTTGATGACAGCACAAAGTGTCACCGGTTTGGTATTGGGCAGCACCGATCTTTATATGCCACCGTTTGGTTCGCAGATAAAAGCCTGGGTGGCACAGGATGAAGCGTCCATGGCGTTGATTGTGCCGGGAGATAGAGAAACCGGTATTAATCCCGAGGCGTATCAGGAAATGCGTGATTTCCGTACGCCGTATCGCAGCTGGCACACTTACTTTTTCTACTTGTTGATAATTTCAGTTGTGGTGCATATTGCAGCGGTTATCAGAGCCGAGAAGAAAGAGGGCAGTGGCCTGACGTCAGGCATGATCACCGGTAATAAGGTGTATTCTGAAAAACCGTTTGATGCGGATTAAATAAGCCGTTAAGCTGAATGGCGACTGGTCACCAGTCGCCTGGCCCGACGTTTTTGTAACCAGCGGATAATGCCGGTTACAAATAATATCAGTGGTAAAAAGCCAGCAATAAACACCAGAATCCGGCCGGTCATGCCAAACACTTCGCCATTATGCAGTGGATGTAACCAGTGCATTAACACATCACCACCAGTGTCCTGTTTGGTGTCACGAAGTGCCAGAATCTCTCCCGTTAATGGATCAATCCACACTTGAGTTCGGGGAAAACGTCGACTGGGTTCACCCTCCTGATACAAAGCTATCCGCCAGGCTTTCTGATTATTTAACCCTGGTGTTTCAACCCAACGTAATTCAGCTTGGGGAAATTGCTGTCTGGCGATTTCGACCGCTTGATCAGCCGTAATTCGCGACGCATTTTCTGAATGATTTAATGCAATTTTCGGTGAACTGCTTAGATCAGAAAATGGCTTTACCAGCATCGCCGTTTCATCAGGCAGGGCGAGGGCTGCACCGGTCAGACTTAAAATCAGCAAAAAGACTAATCCATAACTGCCCGAGAGCACATGCAGATCGTAATTGAGCCGCGCTTTACCTGAGCGAAGCTGCGGTTTTAATGCCTGTTTCAACCCAGCCCAACCCGGCCACCACAGCCAAATCCCCGAAATAAACGAGATCAACGAAATCAGTCCGATAATACCAATGGCGATTTTGCCGGGTTTTTCCAGCAGCAGACTGTAATGCAAATCGTAAATCCAGGTCATCGCATAATCACCCCACAATCGGGAGCTGGTGACTTCAAGCGTGACCGGATCTACCGTCAGCATTAATGGCGCAAAGTTTTTTCCAACCGATTCAACCGGTGTGTAATAGCGCGCCATAATTGGCCAGTCATCATGCATTGGCTGTTCGATACGCCACGGATCGGTGCGCGTCGGATGTGCCTGTTGCAGGGCATCAAGAATGTCCTGTTGGGCAGGCATTTGGTACGGAACACTAGCCGGTTCAATCTGCGGATTGATGATCTGATCAATTTCCAGATAAAACACCAGAATACTGCCGGTCAGCCCCAGTAATAACAGCAATGCACCGATACTCAGACCGAGAGTTAAATGAATGCTCAGCCAAGTGCGGCGGGCGTTTTTCATGGTGAGGTTTATCCGAATGACGTTATTGATTCGCTGTCGAATAGTGACAGCGAATCAACCAAAAAAAGTAATGGGCTAGAAGTCTACCTGAACCGAGCCATACACAGCACGCCCATCACCCGGTGAATGCAACGATTGCGTGCCATCAAACCACACATATTCATAATAACGATTTGCCAGATTTTTCAATTGCAGTTCCAGGCGGACTTTTGGCGTTATGGCATAACTGGCTGACGCATTCATTAAAAAGAACTGACCAAATTCACGGGTGCTATTGGTGCGTTCCAGATAATAGCTGTCCTGAGCCGAAGTCCAGAAAGATAATCCCAGTTTTTGCGTGGCCTGATAATCGACACCGGCATTAAGCAGATAATTGGGTACATGGTCAATTTCCTGACCTTTACTTTCCGGTGACACGGAATCTGCTTTGAGGATTTCTGAACGTTGCAGTGAGGCGGCAAACCATAAGGCAAGCTGATCGGTTGCCTGAGCATTAAATTGCAGATCAATACCCTGACGCTCGGTTTTACCGATATTTTCACTGCTGTTATTCGGATCATTCAACACACGCCGAGCTTCATTGCTAGCGGTTTGCTGCCAGATGGCCACCCGTCCATCCAGCCATGAAACAGGACGGAATTTAAAACCGATTTCAAAACCTTCATTAATGGAAGGATCCAGATCACGGTCATTATCAACCCGATAAGTACCGGTCCCAACTCCAACCTGGAAGGTTTTGCCCCAGTTGGCATAAGCGGCGTAATTGTCGGTAAATGAATAAACAGCGCTAAATTTAGGTTGATGAATCAGACCATAATCGTTGATATCAAAACGTTGATCGGTAAGTTCATTGGTATAACTGCCATGCAATGATTCCACACGATAGGCCGGCACCAGTTTTAAATTTGCGGTGGGTTTCACCACGGCCTGCACAAAGGCACCATAGATATCCAGATCAAATTGCTGACCTCGCGTCTGGCTCTGTCGAATACGTTGGTTGGTTAGATAGCGATCACTTTCGTTATCCTGAAACTCGGCACTGACACCGCCCATCAGGGCAAACTCATTGGCCCAGTCGACTTCTGGCCGCCAAGTCAGTGTGCTTAATGCACCAATATGATTTTCCTTGGTATAGCGTTCCTGTTGCGAGACATTTTCCGAGAAGCGTACATAACGCCGGTCGTCAATCTGATTGAGGTAGGCTTTGGTTTCCCAATACAGTTCCTCATTCAAATCAATATCCATATGCGCACTGAATTGATTCAACTCGCGATCGCCCTGATCGAAGGCATTATGTGCCGGTGATTGTCTGTCATCATCGCGGGATTGAGCATACGTCAGATAGCCGGCTTCTTCGGCATCGGCTTTATGATGACGGGCAATAAAACCAAAACGGGCATTGCCACTTTCCGGGGTGAAAAACCATTTACCGGCAAACGATGATCGCTGGGTATCACTGTGATCACGATAGCCGGTTGAATCCAGATAACTGGCGGTGTAATTCTGTGAAAACAACCCATTATCAAACCCGGCAGCGTATTGCACATTGCGGGTATCAAAGCTGCCATAACTTGCACGGGCGGTCTGATAATTACCACCAATGCGGGTAATCACATCAGCGTTACCGGCGATATTGTGCAGACCATAACGTGGATCATTGGTGCCACGCACTACTTCAATCGCCTCGATATCCAATGGATTGGTCAGCTCCAGATACGGCATATTGCCGTCATTGCTGTTACTCGGAATGCCATCAATCAGCAGCTTCACGGCATTGATTTCACCTTCACCGTTAAAACCGCGTAACGAAAACTTGCCCGAGACATTGCCCTGATTAAACTGGGTCAGCATGATGCCCGGCATTTGCCCGAATATCTGCCAGTTATTGGTCACCACCTGATTCTGGATTTTCTCGGCACCCAGAATATCCACCGAAGTGGGTAAGTTGCGGGTGGAAATCGGGCCGCTAGCCCCACTGACCACCACGGTACCCAGTGTCAGGCTGGCATCATCCAGCAGGTTTGAAGTCTGGGCATAAACGCCATTGGCATAAATCACGGCAAGCGCAATACTGATCGGTTTAAGTGTTTTGGTTATCGTCATAATGTGGGTCGCATCTTATGAATGGGATGGTTTTACAATCCCAAAAGCATAACGATCTGCTTGCCAGCAAAAATGGGTGATATGCATTAAGGGTGTGGCAAAAGCCTTAATTTAAACCGGTTTACGCTAACAATGCCCCAATTCAGCTAATGAAGTGGTTTCCGCATCACCAACAATAATATGATCCAGCACCCGAATATCCACCAGCTCCAACGCACTGCGTAATCGCCTGGTGATCTGAATATCTGACTGACTCGGCTCCGCCACCCCGGAAGGATGGTTATGGGCAAAAATCACTGCCGCCGCATTATGTTTCAATGCCTGCTTAACCACCTCACGCGGATACACACTGGCCCCGTCAATTGTGCCCCGAAATAACGGCTCAAAACTGATTAAGCGATGCCGGGTATCGAGAAACAGACAGGCAAATACTTCATGGGGAAAATGGCGTAACTGGCGTTGCAGATAGAGCCGGGTAGTAGCAGCGTCAGTAAAGGCATTACCTCGCGTCAGTGTCGATTCCAGATGCCGCCGGCTCATTTCCAGCACCGCCTGCAACTGCACAAACTTCGCCGTGCCCAAACCATGCTGCTGACAAAACGTGTGATGATCCGCTTCCAGCAAAGCTCTCAGACTACCAAAATCAGCCAGCAGTTTTCTGGCTAAATCGACAGCCGAAATTCCCGTCACACCGGTTCGAAGAAAGATAGCCAGTAATTCGGCATCCGATAATGCTGCTGCGCCTGATTGCAGCAATTTTTCACGCGGCCGTTCACCTGCCGGCCAGTCCCTGATTGCCATGATTCGCTCCCTGCGATGTTATTTAAATGACAATTTAACGATAACGCCTGATAAATACAAACCGGTTTAGGAGTGAGGGTTGCCACATCTCCACCCAGACTGGTTGTCTGGATGATAATTCTCCTAAATAGGTTATTTCACTGAATGTCATAAAGTTGTCACACTGTCACTTTATTCTCCACGAATCGGTTCTGATGTTCCGGTTAGTCTGAGAATTAAATTGTTTCTGATTTTCAGTACTAAAAGATAGCTAACACAACTTTAAGCGAATGAAGGAGTTTTAAGGTGAGCAAACTGAAAACAGCACTTACATCTATCGCCCTTGCAGGTAGCCTTGCTGCTATTTCTGTACCGGCTATGGCTCGCGACACCATCAATATCGTCGGCTCTTCCACTGTTTACCCGTTTGCAACGGTTGTTGCGGAACGTTTTGGTAATCAAGGCGACTTTCCTACCCCTAAATTGGAATCAACCGGTTCAGGTGGTGGTTTGAAAATTTTCTGCCAGGGCATTGGTACCAACCATCCTGATATCACTAACGCTTCACGTCGTATCAAGGCATCTGAAATTGAATTGTGTAAGAGCAATGGTGTTGAAGAAATTACTGAATTCCGTATTGGTTCTGACGGTATTGTTATCGCCAGTTCAAAAGAAGCTGAGCACATGGATCTGACGCTGCAGCAGTTGTTCCTGGCGCTGGGTGAAAAAGTACCTGTTGATGGCAAGTGGGTTAAAAACCCTTATAAAAACTGGAGCGATATTGATTCCAGTCTGCCAAACAAAAAGATCGTTGTAATGGGCCCACCTCCAACTTCTGGTACCCGTGATTCGTTTAACGAGCAAGGTCTGGCTGCGGGTTGTGACACATTACCGGAAGCTGCTGAACTTGCTGAAGAAGAACATGCTGCGATTTGTGAAAGCATTCGTGAAGATGGCGCGTTTATTGAAGCCGGTGAAAACGACAACCTGATTGTTCAAAAGCTGGTTGGTGATACAGGACTGTATGGTATTTTCGGTTACAGCTTTCTGGAAGAAAATGCCGATCGTCTGCAAGCTGCCAAATTGGATGGTGTTGAGCCAAAACCTGAGCTGATTGCTGAAGATAAATACCCACTGGCACGCTCTATGTTCTTCTACGTTAAGAAAGCACACATTGGTGTTGTTCCGGGCATCGCTGAGTACGCGGCTGAGTTCATCAGCCCGGCGGCAATGGGGCCTAATGGCTACCTGAAAGATGTCGGTCTGATTGTGCCAACTCGTGACCAATTGATGGTTCTGCAGACCAAGTTAAAAGAAATGCCTAATCTGACTGCAGATGATCTTAAATAATTAATAAGTTCAATGGTATAACAAGGATACGAATCATTTTATATGGTTCGTATCCTTTCCATTTCAGCAAGGTAGAAATAAACTCGTGTTATTTAAGAGTAAAGCTTTAAAAAATCCCTTAGTAGCAGATAGGAAATAGCATGCAACCCGCTAATCTGTTTTTTTTAATCCTGGCACTTATCTTTACCGCTTACGTGCTGGGGTATTTTAGATCAAAGGCATTGGCCAGACCTTTGGGCGGCGTTCGCCACCTCAAGTCTCTTCCCGGATATTACGCTGTTCGTGCTGCGTTGTGGTGTGGCATACCAGCACTCATCATTCTGGTGTTATGGGCCTCATTTGAAAACCAAATCATTCAAATGCTGGTTCTCGGAACGCTGGCACCAGAAATTGTTCCTGCCTCTCCCGGTGAAGCCAGTCTATTGATGTCGCAAATCAATAACATTGCCAGTGGTGCCTTGTCGTCAGGTTCGGTTGACGCTTCACTGGTCAATGCGGCTGAGTTACTTACGAACCTGCGACAAAACAGCAACACTTATATGACAATGTTAGTGCTCTCCATTGCTGTACTGGCGGGTTTTGTGGGCTGGTATCGGATACAGCCGAAGCTGAATGCCAGAGAGCAGGTTGAGATAATTCTGCGCTGGTTTTTCTTTTCCTGTGCTGCAGTGGCGATTATGACCACCGTCGGCATTGTGTTTTCTGTGTTCTTTGAAACTGTCCGTTTTTTTGGGATGGTGTCTTTTACCGATTTCTTTTTCGGCACCAGCTGGAGTCCACAGGTCGCGCTTAGGGCGGACCAGGTTGGTTCAGGCGGTGCTTTTGGCATGATTCCGTTGTTCACGGGTACGTTGCTGATTTCGGCAATTGCGTTGCTGGTAGCCGTGCCGGTTGGGCTGTTTTCCGCTATCTATCTGTCGGAATATGCCAACAAACACGTTCGTAGTGTGGTGAAGCCTTTGCTGGAATTGCTGGCCGGTGTTCCCACAGTTGTTTATGGTTTTTTTGCTGCTTTGACAGTGGCCCCCTTCATCGCCAATTTTGCACAAACACTGGGTATGAATGCTTCTTCCCAGAGTGCACTGGCGGCAGGTCTGGTCATGGGGATCATGATTATTCCTTTCGTTTCGTCGCTTTCTGATGACGTCATTAATGCCGTACCTCAATCGTTGCGGGATGGATCGCTGGCATTGGGCTCTACCCAATCCGAGACCATGAAAAAAGTCATTTTCCCAGCGGCATTGCCCGGCATTATGGGGGGAATATTGCTGGCGGCTTCCCGGGCTATCGGTGAAACCATGATTGTGGTAATGGCCGCGGGGCTTGCCGCCAATCTGACAGCGAATCCACTGCAGTCTGTCACCACCGTGACGGTGCAAATTGTGACCCTGTTAATAGGTGATCAGGAATTTGATAGTCCCAAAACACTTGCTGCGTTTGCGTTAGGTGCGATGCTGTTTATCGTCACGCTACTGTTAAACGTGATTGCCCTTAAGATCGTTCGTAAATACAGAGAGCAATATGATTGATCCTAAAAAACAGGCAGAAATTGTCCATAAATCGCTGAAAAAACGCTACCGAAAGGAGAAGCGTTTCCGGGCTTACGGCATTCTAGCCATTACCATTGCGTTAGCTTCGCTGATAGTTTTATTCGCGGATATTATTAACAAAGGCCATACCGGTTTCCTGAAGACAACCATTACCCTGGATGTCGAAATGAACGCCGAGACGATGTATCTGGAGGATCCCACCGATCCAGATGCAGTGCGTATGGCCGATTTTGTAGAGCCTCTGATTCAGAGTCTGTCAGAAATATTGCCAGAGGCTACTGAGGAAGATCGGGGCAAACTGCGCGGCCTGATTAATCCTTATGCATCGAGTCAGCTTCGGGATGAATTGGTTGCCAATCCGGACTGGATGGGCACAACCCAAACCATTACCTTTCTGGCGCACAGTAATGTTGATGTGTACAACAAGCATAAAGGCAATGAGGCTTATTCCATTAAGTTGTCGGAGGAACAGCAGCAGTATGTGGATAAGTTACGCGATAAAGGCGTCATAGAAACCAGTTTCAACGATGTGTTTTTCACCAGTGGCGATTCACGTGACCCTGCCAGAGCCGGGGTGCTTGGTGCTATCGTCGGTTCGCTGTTAGTTATGTTTGTCACCCTGGTATTGTCATTCCCTATCGGTGTGGCGGCGGCGATTTATCTGGAAGAATTTGCCCCGAGAAACAGGATCACCGACTTTATCGAGGTCAACATCAACAACCTGGCCGCAGTACCATCGATCATCTTTGGTTTGCTGGGTTTGGCGGTGTTTATCAATCTGTTTGGCATGCCTCGCTCTGTCCCGTTTGTCGGTGGCCTGGTACTCACATTGATGACGCTGCCAACCATCATTATCTCCAGTCGTGCGGCGATCAAAAGTGTGCCGCCTTCAATCCGTGAAGCGGCTGAAGGAGTGGGTGCCTCTAAAATGCAGGTGGTATTACATCACGTATTACCGCTGGCGATGCCCGGCATGCTGACCGGTTCGATTATCGGTATGGCTCAGGCTCTGGGTGAAACAGCACCGTTGCTGTTGATAGGTATGGTGGCCTTTATCGTTGAAATTCCCGAAGGGTTCTTTGACGCCGCTACTGTGTTGCCTGTGCAGGTTTTCTTGTGGGCAGGCAGCCCCGAACTGGCCTTCATTGAACGCGCGTCGGCGGCCATTATGGTGCTGCTGGCATTCCTGTTAAGTATGAATGCATTGGCTATCTGGTTGCGTAAGCGCCTTGAACGCCGTTGGTAATGGAGAAAACAATGAATATGAACGATACGCTTATTAGCGAACCTTTGGAGCCACAAGAAATGAGTACACCTGTTAATCGCCCTGTTGAGGATGCTGGTGCGCAGTCTGCGAAAGTTGAAGAAGGAAAAACAGTCGGTAAGCCGTTTGCGGATGATCCCAAGTTTAAGCTTCGCAACGTGGAAGTGTTCTATGGACAAGAACGCGCCATAAAAAATGTCAGCTTGGATATTGGGCGTAATGAAGTTATTGCGTTTATCGGACCTTCGGGTTGCGGTAAATCAACATTTCTACGGTGTCTTAACCGGATGAATGACAGCATCGATATTTGCCGGGTTAAAGGGCAATTAATGCTCGATGATGAAGATATCTACCATTCCAAAAAAGACGTGGTTGAATTACGGGCCCGGGTAGGCATGGTATTTCAAAAGCCGAACCCGTTTCCAAAGTCGATCTATGACAATGTGGCCTATGGCCCGCGAATTCATGGGCTCGCCAATCGTAAGTCGGAACTGGATGACATTGTTGAAGACAGCCTGCGTAAGGCGGGTTTATGGAATGAAGCGAAAGATCGTCTGCATTCCATTGCCACAGGTATGTCAGGCGGTCAGCAACAGCGTTTATGTATCGCCCGTGCCATTGCTGTTAGCCCTGAAGTGGTTTTAATGGATGAGCCATGTTCAGCACTTGATCCCATTGCCACAGCGAAAGTTGAAGAGTTAATCTCTGAATTATCAGAAAGTTACACCATTATTATTGTGACGCACTCTATGCAGCAAGCCGCCCGGGTATCCAGCCGGACTGCGTATTTCCATCTGGGGCACCTGGTAGAAGTTAACGAAACAAGCAAGGTGTTCACGTCTCCCGAGCATGAACTGACCGAGTCCTATATTACTGGCCGTTTCGGCTAAGCCACACTTTTACGTGCTTTTGGAGAATTTTGCTATGAAGAAAGATAATAATAGTGTCTACGGAGGTCACACGTCTCATGAGTTCAATGAAGACCTTGCTTCCCTGAATGCCGACTTCCTGAAAATGGGCTATATGGTCAGAGACCAGCTTACAAATGCGATAGCTGCACTGATGGATGGCGATGGCTTTAGGGCCGATGAAGTACGCAACAATGATAAAATTGTCGATAAGCTGGAGCTGGAAATTGATGATGAAGCTGTCCGTATCATCGCTCGTCGTCAGCCGGCTGCTATAGATCTTCGTCTGGTGATTGCCGTGATGAAAATGGTTGCTGACCTGGAGAGGGTCGGGGACGAAGCCAAGAAAATTGCCAAATCAGCTTTGGCATTATCCGAGGAGGGTCAGGCTCCCCGTGGTTACGTTGAAGTTCGTCATATTTCTAATCACGTACTTGAAATGCTCAACGATGCCCTGGATGCTTTTGCCCGGCTTGACTCCGAGCTGGCATTACGGGTGATGAAGGAAGATAAAATAGTAGACGAAGAATACAAAGCGGCTACCCGAAGCTTACTGACTTTCATGATGGAAGATACCCGTAATATTTCTCGCTGCATGTCAGTGATGTGGGTCTTGCGGGCGCTTGAACGGGTGGGCGACCATGCCTGCAATATTTCTGAACATGTCATTTTTATGGTTGAAGGCGAGGATATCCGTCACACGCCCGTAGAAGATACAGAAAAACTCGTTGGCCGCTAATAACTTACGAAAAGCTGCAGGAATCTATCATATTCCTGCAGCTTTTTTAGGCTCTGAAACGCTATTTCCCTTTATCAATAACCCTCTGTCAGTTAAGTATGTTTTCAGTATTCGCCAGTCTATTAGGATGCCTTAATTAAGTGGCAGTGGGCTGATCACCTGACCTAAGGAAGCGAGGGACTGATGGTGGATAAACTCGACTGGCATGGGGAAACAATTACAACAGAGCTTCCGGTAAAAAGTGCTTATCAAAATACGCAGAATGTTCGCCGATTGTTTAAAAAATCTGTGGGTCTGACTTGAACTTTAATCATGATTATTTGGATAAAAAAGATAGAAAGCCTAAATCTATGCGTGAAGGACAGGATACTTGTGCCCGAAGTAATCCATTTTTTTTATAAGTTTTAAACAGCTTTATAATTGGGTTTAAAAATATGATTGGTGGACTTTGTTTAATATCGGTAGTCACAAAGTAATGACGGACTCCGTAAAAAGGATATAGAGGAATCTGCACTACCGATCCCTCTAACTATTATCATCAATTCGATGGATAAACGATTTCATCTGTCCAATTATCTTTAGGCTGAAGGTGAAGTTGCCAAAAGCTGTCAGCAATTCCTTCAGACTCTTCTGACTCTGGAGTCACGAAGGTCGCCACTGTAACGCTGGCGATATGAACATTTTCAGCTTTGAACGTCTCAAATAGCCCCTGGGAAATCGCTCTAATCCCGGCCTTGCCGATACTCAGAGAAAGGTATTCAGGGTGGGGCTGCAATGCAAAACCACCACCGGTGAGTAAGATTGTGCCGGTTTGGCGAGACTTCATATATTCAAACGCTTTTTTAACACTGACAAGTGCCCCAGCAATGTTGACATTCAAATCGGCTACGAAAGAATCTGCAGGTTGTTGTTCAATCGTCTGGTTTCGCAGATTCGCGGCGTTGTAATGGAGCACATCGATTTGTCCGTATTTAGATTCTGCTTGATCAATTAACTCATTAACCTGCGAGGCATCAGTTGCATCAACGTGATAATACTCGGCTTCTTTTTTGTCTTTTCTTAATGCGGCAATAAAATCAGAGGCATTGCTTTCGTCACGACCAGCAAGAAGGATCCGAAATCCTTCTTGGGCAAAACGGTTGGCTGTGCTCTGACTGATGCCTGGTCCGGCTCCAATAATAAGCAGTGTTTTCATGTTTTTCTCCTGTAATTAAGTGCTTTCCAACTACAGGCAACAGTCTAAATGTTTACAAATAAAGATAAATACGATTAGATCTAAAACATAATTTACTGTGAGTTAATAATATGGATCGTTTATTAAGCATGGAAATCTTTGTCGCTGCAGTGGAGTTGGGTACCTTCACTGCTGTAGCGGAGAAATTCAGGCTTTCCACACCAATGATAAGTAAGCACATACAGAGCTTGGAGAAACGCGTTGGTACGAGTTTGTTAAACCGAACAACACGGCAGCAGCATCTTACCGAAGCTGGCGAAAATTATTACCGTAAATGCAAAGATATCCTCAAGCAGATTTCATTCATTGAAGAGGACACAAAGACTAACGCTATTGAGCCCAGCGGTAAATTGAAAGTGAGTGCTCCCGTTTGGTATGGCATGAGTACTTTAGCACCGGCTGTAGCTGAATATTTGAGTGAATACCCAAGCGTTGATATTGAACTGGAATTAAGTGATCGATATGTGGATCCTGTTAGTGAAGGCTTCGATATTGTTATCAGAATTGGTCAGCTGGATGATTCGTCAATGGTAGCCAGGAAGCTTCCAGACTATGAACTGGTTATTTGTTCTTCACCGAAATATATAGATGAAAGGGGGGAACCCAAACACCCAGATGATCTGGTTAATCATGAATGCCTGTATTTTTCAAGCTGGGTTGCTCAAGGCGGTTGGAGACAGCTTAATAAACAAATTGGCCGACATACGCTACCGAGGATAACCACAAACAACCAGCAAGTTATTCGCCATGCAGCGCTTAGAGGAATTGGCTTAATAATGATGCCTGTGAGTTTGTTGGAAGCGGATCTGATAAAAGGCGATCTTATTGAAGTCTTAGCAGACTACAAGCCTGCACCAAAACCAGTGAATCTCTTGTTTTCCGATAGAGCGAAAACGACTGCCAAGATCAAAACATTTGCTGATTTTATGAGTTTAAATTTAGATAAGACTAAAATGAAAAATATAAAATAGACACTAGGATGCAAAAATAGTCCCAGCCCTTCGGGTTGTGACTGAAAAAGCGCCACTCAGTGTGGCAGTGTGGCCTACATGGATGTAGGTCAGGGGCGTGAGCAGGACTTTGCTCGGTCACTTATTTAGAATAACTAAAAGGCGCTCCTCGTGCCTTGATTGACGCTTTTTCAGCTCACAACAGAGGCGGAGATGAAAGATAAACACGCCCTGGGGATTTAATTTACCGATATGAAAATAAAACAGTTTCAGGTTGATGCTTTTGCAAGTCGTGCCTTTGAGGGAAACCCGGCTGCAGTTTGTCCTTTGGAATATTGGCTGGAAGACGAGCTGCTGCAATCGATAGCCGAAGAGAATAACTTGTCAGAAACAGCATTTTTTGTTCCCAGTGCGAAAGGCTTTTCTCTTCGATGGTTTACCCCGACCAAGGAGGTAGAGCTTTGTGGTCATGCTACATTGGCAACAGCCCATGTCATTTTTGAATCACTGGGTTTTAGTGAATCCAGTATTGCCTTTGAAACCCTGAGTGGGGATCTGTTTGTAAAAAAACATGGGGATTGTTTGCAGATGGACTTTCCAGCATCCCCGTTAACCTCGTGTGACATCTCAGAAGCATTGGTTAATGCGTTGGGCGTGAGGCCTGAAGAAGTATGGGCTGACAACGACTATGTCGCGGTGTTTGAGAATGAGGCAACTATTCGCAACATCATCCCAGATCAGGCTTTGTTGGGCTCACTGGATTTACGCGGTGTAATTGTGACCGCTCCTGGGGGCGAAGTAGACTTCGTCAGTCGATTTTTTGCCCCCAAGGTTGGTATTCCTGAAGATCCTGTAACTGGTGCCGCCCACTGCAAACTCGCGCCATACTGGGCTGGAAGATTGAGCAAAAACAGGCTTACTGCCAGACAGATATCGAAACGGGGTGGTAATGTTGAATGTGAAGTAAAAAACGATAGGGTGTTATTGTCTGGAAGTGCTGTTACATTTATGGAAGCAGAAATCAATTTCTAGGAATCCATCATGACCGGATGTTAATGACTTTAGCGACGGTTCGTTAATGGAAATAGTGAAGAATAGACGTATGGGCTCGAATAACTTCAGTTCAGTTGAAGATTATTTACTGTCATTGAATTCGACAAAAGCAAACACGCTGAGAGAGGTGATAGACGTTATCCTCAGAAGTTTCTCAGATCTGGAAGTTAAGCTCGCCTGGAACGTACCTCAGATTCACAGAGGTGATAAGTACATTTTCGGCGTATCAGCATTGAAAAATCATCTTGCACTGGCTCCATGGAGCACTCAGGTCATGGAGGCGTTTAATACAAAACTGGAAGACGGTGGCTATGTGGTAAAGAAAAATCTGTTTCAGATTCCCGTTGATTGGGAGATCGACAGAGCGTTAATAATTGAGCTGGTTGAGGCCCGGCTTGCTGAGCTGGATGAGCAATAATTCCCCAGTTTTGCAGATGAAATTGTCTTTTTAAGCCGATACTTCCGACTTAAGGCGCCAACAAGTATTATCTTTCAACTAAGCAGTGTCAGTGGTGGGTTCAGATGGATTTGAAGCGAATTACATTATGCGAGTGAGAAAAAGGCACCACCAAAGAATATTATTCAGCTCAGATAGAGACACTCATCACTGGCATCGATTATGGGGTCGGTTGTTCATTCTGATGATGCTCATTCTGGTCGTCACAGCGATTTATCAGGTTTATAAACCGTTGCCGCCCGGCTTGAATATGTTTTCTCAGGCCCGTCCCGCCACCGAGGTGCAGTTTCTGGTTGACAGAACTTACACCGACGATGATGGCAAGCGCTATATGGATCAGCAGATATTCGACAGCATTTTTGAAATGATTGCGGATGCCAGGCGGATCGTGCTGGTGGATATGTTTCTGTTTAACGATTTTCAGGGGCAGCTGACTGAAACCCACCGGCCTTTATCAGGCGAATTAACCGCCGCTTTGATTGCTCAGAAACAGCGCTATCCGGAACTTGAGGTCAGGGTGATTTCTGACCCGATCAACACTATATATGGCGGTCGCCCCTCACAGCATTTTGCTCAATTGGAAGCCGCTGGCATTCCCGTCACTCTGACTGATTTGACCCGTTTGCGTGACAGCAACCCTGCGTATTCTGCTATCTGGCGACTGTTCATCCAGCCTTTTGGCAATAGTGAAGGCGAGCTGCTGCCCAATCCATTTGGTGAGAGCCGGGTTTCGTTGCGAAGCTATCTCGCTATGTTTAATTTCAAGGCGAACCATCGTAAGTTGATCATTGCGGATAAGGGGCAGGATCTGACGGCTCTGGTGACTTCGGCCAACCCGCACGATGGCAGCAGTGCTCATGGCAATGTGGCATTACGTTTCAATGGCGCTGCTGCCTGGGATCTGTTTGACAGCGAGGCCGCTACGCTGGCATTTTCCGGTGATGTCCGTCCGGTATTGGAATTGCCGCAAATGTCGTATGTGACCAATACTGAGCTTACGGTTCAGGTACTGACCGAACGTGCAGTCGAGCGTGCGGCACTGGCGCTGATTGATGAAGCAAATACGGCTGAACAGTTGGATATGGCGATGTTCTATCTGTCTGATCGTGACATTATTGAAGCGCTTAAACAGGCAGCTGGGCGAGGGGTCAGGTTGCGTGTATTGCTTGATCCCAATAAGGATGCATTTGGTCGGGAGAAAAATGGTGTGCCTAATCGGCCGGTGGCTCATGAACTAATGCAGGCAGGTGCTACCGTTCGCTGGTGTGATACGCATGGCGAGCAGTGCCATGCCAAATGGCTGATGCATCGTGGCGCTGAGGGGCAAAGTATGATGTTGCTTGGCTCAACCAATTTAACCCGGCGTAACCTGCACAATCTTAATCTGGAAACCAACGTCATTCTGAGCGGTCCTGCCGAGGCCGAACCACTGCAACAGGGCCATAGATGGTTTGAAGAGCGCTGGAACAACCTGGATGATCGTCATTACAGCGTGGATTATGCAACCTATGCCGACGAGCGGTTTTGGCCACGCCTGCTTTATCGCGTGATGGAAACCACCGGACTTAGTACGTTTTAACCTTTTTTTAGATTAACAAACTCAGTCACCTAACGAGAATTCATCAAATAACTGCACGGCTGATACTGGATCACGGGTATCGAAAACATAACTTTTGATCGTTCCGGTGCCGGTATCCAGAATGGAAAAGGTGGTCAGTTCATTACTGGTGACAAAAGGCAATGCCGGAAACGTTTTATCCAGTAGGTTCATCGGACTGAAAACGCTGGGGTGGGCCATTTGCCGGCCATGTGGATCGCCATTGGCAGCGTAATCTGCAGGATTCCAACGTGAATTTTCAGATTTCAGTTCAGCCCAGAAATTGGCTTTAGCAGCACGGTTATCATGCGGATAAGCACCACTTGGGTCGGTGAAATAAGCGCCCATGGTATTGCCGACATTGGATGTTTCCAGATAATGCATATTACCGACCTTGGTACGGTTCCACAGGTGTGAGTGGCCAATCTGTACCAGATCAACGCCATGTTTTACCAACAGCGGCTCTATATCCCTTCGCCAGATATCGTCGCTGAGTGGATAGTGATAACGCACTTCACGAATTGATGACAGTTTTGGCTGCACGATGTTTTGCCAATCTGCCGGGCTGATGGGAAAGCTGAGCTCAGTAACCTGTTCAGTATTAGCATCATCAATTTCTATAAGCTGCATTAGCGGATTGGCAAGCACCGGGACGACATTATCCCCCAGCCCGAAAATGCCTTGATGGGCCAGCACCACTTTATATTTCGCCTGTTTAAACGCTGCCGATTGCAACACGCCTTCCAGCCATTGGTATTGCTGTGACTGGGCATCAAAACGCTCGAATATAAATTCGCCAAATCCCCATGCGTCCGGTGTTTGCAACTCTGATAAGGCTTCGACAAACATGCTGCGGTGTTGACTGCTTACATTCCACGAGCGCCAGATCCGGGAGACATTCATTGAGATAAGAAACACATCGCCGAATGCCATGGCGTAATATTCCTTGCCGTTTGGCCCATCATCCGGAAATGAAAACACCTCCAGATAGGTTTGCTGATTATGCGAGTTATCCAGAATCCATTGTGCTTTGATTTGTGGGTCGTTGTCAGGGTTAATTTGCTGTTTTATCTGTTCATAAGCGATTTCGGCATACCAGCGGGGTTGCGGATCATTAAAACTGTTATTCATTCGATGATCGGCCTGTTGTGGCAGAAAACGCCCCATCACTTCATGGTTGCCAATAGCAGCAAATAATGGGGTGTGTTGCAGAATTTCACCGCCGTTATAGGCTGAGTCAGGTCTGATTTGCTGATAACGACCCTGCATGGTGGGGAAGAATGGCGGTGCCCCGTCTTGAATTTGATCGAACCATTCAGAAGCCCGATCCGGGATATTCACCAGATCCCCTGCGAAGAAAACAGCATCGGGTAAACCAATTGTTTCGACGACTTTTTGATAATTGGCAGGGGAGTTGGCTTTGGATTGCAGATCTGAGGTGAGCAGAATTTTCAGCGGCTGATTTTTCTGTGGCAGCGGTGTGAGTGTAAAGCTTTCGCTGGTCAGGGTTTGTCCATCATTGGTAACGCTGGTCACCAGGTAATTAACACGGGCGCCAGAGGACAATCCGCTTGCCGTGGTTTCGTGGCGATAAACTTTTCGGGTGGTCAGCGTCTCATAATATGCTTCTGGTTGGAATGAATCCGCATCCTCAAACATCCGGGTCATTTTGCTGGTATTGGCATCAGCAACCTGTCCATCACCATAGTGCAGTTGATGGCTTTGCCCTTCAAAGTTGGTAAACCAGACCACATTGACCGAATCTTCGGTGGGTAATTGTAAAAACGGATCGCTGAGAAACTGCTGTTTTGTTTCAATGCTTTCCGGGACGTTTTTGGCCACTGTTTCTCCTGACGTATACAAACCTGATAATAGAACAAACCCTGAGATGATCAGGCTTGACTGTGTTAGCTTCAAAAAATTCATACAACACACTCTGGGATAGCGTTTAGGGGAGTTTTCCTAAGCAGTATCAATAAAGCGTGTTACCAATCGATGATCATGGATTGGTTTAACTGACCAGGTCAGTTGAAATCAGTAAATTGTCTCATGGAGATGAACACCGCTGAAAACACAGACAAATTCACATCCTCAATAAGACCACGGCCAGGCCTGCTGATAGCGATAACAGCATTGGTATTAATACTCGAAGCCCGATTCTACGGTTACCTATGCTGAGTGCCAGGCTGGCCTTGAAAAGGTTGTTGACCATGGCGGCGATAATGATGGCCAGAACCGCTGTGGTGGCAGTTAAGTCATCACGCGCCATACGCGTCAGCGATAAAGTAATGGCATCAACATCGGTCAGTCCGGAAACGGCTGCCAGCAGATAAATACCTGCATCACCCATCAGATTCTTCATCCACTCTCCAAGCAGTAAAATCACTACCAGTAACAAGCCGAACAGCAGGGCTGCCCGCAGTTCCAGTGGATTCTGTCCCTTGGGCTGAGTCACGTTTCCCGATCCGGCATGTTGCCACCAAATCCAGGCCGCGGCACCGTATAAAAGACTGCCCATGATGATGACCGGGAGCAGCAGATCTTTCAGCAATGGCGGGTAAATCAGCGCGGCGTAAAGCAGAATCCGAGGGAACATGGTGCCACAGGCGATGAGAATGCCAGCGGCTAGTAGCGGGCTAAGCTGAGTTGAGTCTGACTGGCGAGAAAGACGGGAAAAATGCAGGGTCAGCGCGGTGGATGAGCTGAGTCCGGCAAACAGACTAGTGAACAGTATGCCTCGTTCCGAACCACCGAAACGCATGGCAAAATAACCGATGAAACCAATTGCAGCAATGAGCACAACCAGCCACCAGATTTCTCTCGGGTTCAGTACATTACCGGGCCCAAAACCCTGATCAGGTAATAATGGCAGTACCACTACCGATATCAGCAAAAGCTTCAGGCCTGCGTCCAGTTCATTGGCTTCTAATGTCTTCAGGAAACGATGAATGGACTCTTTGTTGTCCAGAATTATTGCTGTGACAACTGCCGCTGCGGCGGCAATCACTGGTTGTCCTGCAACCACCAGCGCACCAAAGCAAAAAGTTAGCATCTGGCCGACCCAGCTGGTGATGCTGAAATCCTGTTGTTGCCGGTTTTTAATCAAAAGCCCGGTCATGCCTGCCAGTCCAACCATAATTAGCAATATAGCGGGTATCCAGTCACCTAATTCCCGACTGAGCTGAACTGAAAGACCGCCCAGCAAACCAAGCAGGGCGTGGGTTCGGATGCCAGCGACACGTTGCCCAGCGGCTTTATCCCTGGCGTGCCAGCCACGTTGCAACCCGATAAGGGTTCCCAGAGCCAGGGCAATACCGAGTGCAAACAGATCCTGGCTGACCGTACTGAGAAAATCACTCAGTTCGTACATAGTCGTTCATCCTGGTTAGTGACTCAGTTTCATTATAAGCATGCGATCTTAGGATCCAGTAGCAATCTCACCACAACGATAAAGCAAGGACTGAAAAAAATACAAATAACAGTAAACCAATTAAATGGAGATATCCGATACCCGTAAATAAAAATCTGATGCAACTTAGGGTATGCTGAAGAAGTCCTGTTTTTTAATACTTTTTTCCTTGTGTTTAGATGCAGCTTACAGCTTAACCAATTTAAGGAGACGTTATGGATATCGACTTTACCGGTGAATATTTGGTGAATGATCAAGATGTGACGTTTTATGCCATCGTCAATAATCAGACGGTGGCGTGTATCGTCTCTACTGCTGCCTTAGACGAGTTGGCTGACCCTGACGATCACGAAGATGCTGAAACACTGTTTTTGGATCATCAATACAAATTCGAAGAGATTGCTGAGGGCTTGATCCTTAACCATAAGGTCTTTGACGGTGAAATTCATATCCATCGTGGTGAGCTCGACTAAGTTTTATTCACTGGGTTGGGCGATGATTTTTTTGAGGCTGTTCAGAGGCGAGGCGATCTGTCTGCTTTCAGTATGACAACCGTTTCTGCATTACTGAGGGACATCCGCCATTGTCGACTCTGTGCTGAAAAGCTGCCGTTTGAGCCTCGGCCGGTTGTGCAATTTCATCCATCTGCACGAATCCTGATTGCAGCACAGGCGCCTGGCAGAAAAGTGCATGAAACCGGTATTCCATTTAACGATGCCAGTGGGGACAGATTGCGAGCCTGGCTGGGCCTCTCACGGGAGGTGTTTTACGACGATCGTCGGATTGCGATTCTACCGATGGGATTTTGCTATCCGGGAACCGGCAAGTCTGGCGACTTACCGCCACGACCAGAATGTGCACCGGCATGGCGTGAGACTTTGCTGTCACAGTTTGAAGATCTCCAACTGACGCTGGTAATTGGTCAATATGCTCAGGCGTATCATTTTCCATACAGCAAAAAGACGCTTACAGAGAACGTGTTGGACTGGCGAGAAACCTGGCCGGATAGGGTGCCATTGCCTCATCCAAGTCCGCGTAATAACCGTTGGTTGAAGAATAATCCCTGGTTTGCAGAACGTTTATTGCCGGATTTGCGTCGTCGAGTGACAGAGATCCTGTCGGATTCGGAAGAGTAAAGGTGATTTTGCCTGTTTTATCTGCCAGAACAGCATAATTGAATACTATATAGTGAACGTATAACGCTAAAATGTAATGAATTTGCTGATTTTACTCAGTGTGATGCCCGATCTGGAAATAAGAGGTACAGATGATGAAACCACTACCAGATAATGTTGTTGCTTATAAACGTACACCCGAATTTGACGAAAGTACGATTCCAACCGGCTTGCTGAATAGCCATCAGACTAAAGAAGGCGTTTGGGGAAAAATCGTCGTGTTGAGTGGCAAGCTGCTTTACACCATCCAGCAGCCTTTTGAAGAAATAGAATTGGATTCAGATAGAGTTGGCGTGGTGGAACCTACCGTCCTGCATCATGTAAAACCGATGGGGCAGGTGAGTTTTTTTGTCGAGTTTTATCAGTAACCGATTAGCCTGTGCTTACAGCTTAAGTGGATACTCTGTTCGATGTTTTGATTTGCCTTTACCATCGGCACGAATCGGCATGACATGAACTAAGCTCAAGTCCAGCCGGATCCCCAGTTTTGTTCCAACAGCCAGGTTTTTGCGAAAGGATCCAGACAAGGTCAACACAAATTCTGCTCCCGGTACTTCTTTAATGGTTAATGTCAGCAGGTTGATTTCACCTAAATGTCGGGATTCGGTTACCTCGGCATGAAAATCATTTTCCCGGGCGATTTCATTCTTTTTTATCAAAGCAATTCCATCACTCGGAATGACCCAGTTTACCGGCTGCCCTTCAGGTAGTCTGCCCTTATCACGCACTGACAGTATTGGTTGTTTGTTCAACGGCAAACCTTTACCCTTCCACCGCAGTAATCCTTGTCCGCTTTGTTCTGATGGACCAATCCATTCCCCTAAAAACCGGTTATGAATTCCAACCAGATCGGCCACCCGCGCGTTGCGCGGCGCATTGTAAATAGCCGAAGGCGTCCCCTGCTGCAGGATGTGGCCGTTATCAATCACCACCAGTTGATCGGCCAACATTCGAGCTTCGTTTAAATCATGGGTGACCAATATAATCGGGATGGCCAGTTCACGACGCAAATCCGCCAACAGCCGATAAAGACTTTGGCGATTCATTTGATCGACGGCTGAAAAAGGCTCGTCCAGTAACATCAGTTTGGGTTCACGGGCCAACGCTCTGGCAACGGCCACCCGTTGTTGCTGGCCACCCGATAAATCCGCCGGTTTACGATGCTGCTCTGCGTGAGTTAGGCCAACATGATCAAGCCACTGTTTTGCTTGTTTAGTTCGTTCGGCTCTTGGCAGATGTAATAACGGCAATGAAACATTTTCAATCGCATCAAAATGCGGCATCAGTGCATAGTCCTGGAACACCATTCCCACATGGCGACGCTGCGGCGGCAAACAAATATGGTTGTCGGTATCACACCATATTTCGTCACCGACAATCACTTTGCCATGATGTGGTTGCATCAGTCCCGACAAAATTCGCATCAACGAGGTTTTGCCTGCGCCGGAAGGACCAACCAATGCCAATAACTGTCCGGACTCACATTGAAAGCTGCCTTTCAGAGGCATAGGCTGTGACTGTTCTACCGAGACGTGAAGTGCTGGAGATGTGTGTGTCATCGTCTTACCGCCAATCGTGCCGAGGCAAAAAACGATGCCACGACTGCGGTCAAAGAGAGCGCCAATAACATCATCGCCATTTGATTGGCACCTTCAAGATCAAACGATTGCACTCGATCATAGATGGAGATGGCGATGGTTTTGGTTTCGCCGGGAATGCTGCCGCCGACCATCAATACCACGCCGAATTCACCCAGCGTGTGCACAAAAGTCAGCACCATGCCTGATAAAATGCCGGGCCAGGCCAGCAATACCTCGATGCGCCAGAAACTCTGCCATTTGCTTAGCCCACTCACCGCAGCGGCTTCACCCAACTCTCGGGGAATGGCTTCAAAAGCCCGTTGAATCGGTTGTACCAGAAAAGGAATATTAAAAATGACCGAGGCAATCACCAGACCGGAAAAATTGAAGGTAAGTTGGATACCAAAGGTATTCTGCATCCATTGGCCGAAGGGCGAACTACCCCCCATGGACACCAGCAGGTAGTAACCAAGCACCGTGGGTGGTAATACCAGTGGTAATACCACTAACCCTTCTATCCAGGCTTTATAACGAACCTGAGTGTGTGCCAGCCAACGGCCTAACCACAGTCCGAAAGGCAGTAACACCAGTAAGGTGACAAAAGCCAGTTGCAATGAAAGTGTTAAAGCCTGCCAATCCATTTAACGTTGCTCTCGGTTAGTCATCTGGCATCGCAAAGCCATAACGCAGCATGATTTTTTGGGCCCTGGGCGTGGCGAGAAAGTCATAAAACTGTTGTGCCGATGGCGGGGCATTTTTTATCACCACCATGCGTTGAATAAGTGGCTGATGCCAATGCTCGGGGATCAATTCAAACTCACCCAATCTGCCGACTTGTGGGGCGAGTGCCAGAGATAACGCAATAATGCCACCCTGAGTGGAGCCGGAGGTGGCAAACTGGGCAGCCTGAGAAATATTTTCACCATAAACAAGTTTAGGTTGAATGCTCTGCCACAGATTGGCATATTGCAAAGCTTCCATAGCCCGCATGCCATAAGGCGCATGTTCGGGGTTGGCGATAGCGAATTTGTGTAATCGGCCATCTGTTACAGCCTTCGTTAAATCAGTTAATTCACCATCAGCTTTTAAAGGTGATTGATGCGGCACGATGATGCCAATGCGACCAATCGCATAAATGCGACCTTGATCTTGAGTTTTACCGGCTTTGGCTAACTCAAACACAAAACTCTCATCTGCTGACATAAACAGATGAAACGGCGCATCTTGCAGGATTTGGGTTTTGAAGTTGCCAGATGAACCAAACACCAAACGCAGTTGCTGACCGGTTTGCTGTTCAAATAAAGCGGCGACTTCTTCAATGGCAAATTTGAGATCAGATGCTGCGGCTATCGTAGCCTTTTCAGCCATTGCCTGGGTTGAAAGCAGCACGAGAAACAGACTGGCGATTAATTTATAAGGCTTCATGTTGTCCTGACTAATAGGGCTACTTTCGTTAGGTCTGTTGAGACATAACGCTCAATATAATGCATGTTATTTATGACAACAACTTTGCGAAGGATTGAGACTAATCGGTTAAGGCACGAACGGCGGCTAATTCTTCGGCAGCTTGAGCATTGAGACGTCTTTCAAGTGCATCATACTTCTCAACCAATTGCTGACCGAGAGTCGTTAACGAAGCGCCGCCACCTCCTTTTCCGCCGCTGGTCGTTTCCACAACCGGTTTGCCAAACCCCTGATTTAGCGAATCAATGAGCACCCAGGCGCGCTTATAGGGGATGCTGAGTTTTCTGGCTGCTGCAGCAATCGATTTCAGTTCCGCGACTGTTCGTAATAAATCGATCTTACCGGGGCCAATGGCTAAACCCTTGCCCAGATAAATTCGGGGACGAACTAAAATGGCAGCTGACGTTTTGGTTGTTGGACGCATAGCGCTAGCCTAACCAAAAGCGATGCTGAAGACCAGAGCCCTTGCCAGCCGAAACAGAACTAAATTCAGGTTAAAGACTGACCGGGATTTATGCGTTGTAATAGTCATTGTTTATTACGTTATAAACAGCTGATAATGGCCGAGTATTGAACGGCATATTCATCGTGGAGAACAGAATGAAAATTATTGCGCTAATCTTAGGTTTGTCGTCAGTTGCATTGGTATCGGGCTGTGCGGTGAAAACATCAGGTGTCAAAAAAGTCGGCCCGGATACCTATACGGTTTCTGCTGATCATTTGAATGCGTCAACAGCCAAAGCATCTGTACTGGATCAAGCCGGTGCATATTGTGCGAATCTGGGACAAGAAGTATTGGTTACGAAGACCTTGAAACGTCAGAAAGTGAAATATTTTTACGATGTGACGTTCCTGTGTCTGGAAAAAGGCGACCCGCGTTTAGTCAGTCCGGAGTATGAAACCACGGTTGAGCCGAGATAATCGACTCAACCGTTGATGAAACACAAAACCGGCAGTGAGTTTTCTTGGCCGGCTTTGTATTGATAACAAAAAGAGTTTGCTGCCTGTTACACACAACCGTTAGTTATCTGCTTTAGTGTGTAGTAATGTTGGTGCTGCTAAAGCAGCCACTTTTTATCTTTTCTGCCTCTCGTTTAGTAAGCCCATCTCACCCGGAATCGGAGTATTTGAATGCCGATAAAACCCATCACCATTGCAGGCTGGTTATTGTTGTATCTGCTGATTGCCTTGTTGCCGATGATGATTGCGATGGGTATTGAACGCCCTGAACCGCGAGATTTGCTGGTGGAAATGGGGTCGATGCTGGGGTTACTGGGGTTGGGTATGCTGGCAACTCAATTGATAATTTCAGGCAGACATCGCTGGTTTGCTGCTGGTGTGGGACAAGATAATTTACTGCAGTTCCATCGTCGCACCGGCATTACGGCATGGATACTGATTCTGGCGCACCCTGTATTACTGATGACTGGAGATCAGCAGTTTATTGCCTGGCTGGATCCCACTGAAGACTGGCTGCGGGCCAGCGGTGTTTATGCACTGGCTTTGGCGGTGACAGCATTAATCATCAGTTCGTTGTGGCGTAAACAGCTCGGTTTGCAATACGAAAACTGGCGAACCGTGCATGCGGGCCTTTCATTATTTGTGGTTGCCGGCGGATTGGGGCATGCCTTAATGGGCAGACATCATACTGATGGTTGGTTAACCCAGATATTGTTCATTGCTGCGATCACCATTCCATTGTTGCTGTTGCTGGAAACCCGTTTATGGCGACCTTATCAAATGCAAAAACGTCCTTGGCGGGTAGTCGAGTCCGAGAACACTCGAGCGGATTCAACCGATCTGATTTTAGTTGCGGATGGTCATCGGGGAATGAATTTTAAACCCGGTCAATTTGCCTGGCTGACATTGGGGAGTTCGCCGTTTTCAATTCAGCAACATCCATTTTCAATGGCATCCAGTTCAAGCAATCCCGGACATCTTGAATTTGTGATCAAGGAAGCAGGTGATTTCACACATTATCTGGCGAAGGTCAAACCCGGCGATAAGGCCTTTCTGGAAGGCCCTTACGGGGTTTTTACCATGGATCCAAAAGCCAAACGCCGTGCGGTGTTTATTGTCGGCGGCATCGGCATTACACCCATATTGTCGATGATCCGCAGCCGACTGGTAGAGCATAATCAAAGCCCGATGTGGCTGATATACGCCAACAAATCTGAAGATGAAATTATCATGCGCGATACACTGGAAGCGTTTACCCAAAAATTGCCGCTTCAGGTGTTTCATGTACTTTCTGATCCATCCGATGACTGGATGGGCGAGTCCGGTTACGTTGATGGAGATTTGCTGGACGAATATCTGCCTGAAGATGCAGAGGATATTGATTATTTTGTCTGCGGACCACCACCAATGATGGATCTGGTGGAACCCGAATTACGAAAACGCGGCGTCAATATCTGTCGTATGTATTCTGAACGTTTTAATCTGGTGTAAGGAGTTTATATGTTGCATATCTATGCTCGACGAATTGGCAGTGTGGTCTCCGTCGTTTTGTTGTTGATTGCACTTACCATAGCCTGGTTATTTGCTCGATGAAAAATTTCACCAACTGGAGAAAGTAATGGTCGTCACCTTTAGCACCAAAGCCTATTCCAATATCACCATGATGGGTGATGTGGCCAAAGATATGCTGAAAATAATGGGCCACAGTGGCACTGTTCCGGGAGCCTTTCAGCCCCGTGACTTACCATCAGCTTTATCGAATCTGCAACAAGCCGTCGATTCAAGTAAAGCGGCAGAACAGGATCCTAAAGAGGGTGAATTCAAGCCAGGTTTGTCGCAGCGGGCATTGCCATTAATCAACCTTTTAAAAGCCGCCATTGACGCTAATGCGGATGTAATGTGGGATGGCAAATAGCCTGAAAACCCAGTGATAACAGGCGTAGTGAACATTTTATAAAAACGTGTTTAACAATCCGTTGGCAATGCGCTGAAAGGTAAGTTTGTCAGGTATGATTACCCTTTAACTCAATATGACGATTGGCTTGCAATCGCTCATCAGACAGGGGAGTCACATCGTGGAACCGGCCTATTTTATTTATGCCTTTGCAGGTGGTCTGCTGGCAATGATTTTACGCCTGCCACCGTTGGCCGGATTTCTGGTAGCAGGTTTTTTGCTCAATTATTCGGGCTATACGCTCACGCCGACGCTTGAGGCTGTCGCCAATCTTGGTGTGACCTTATTACTGTTTACCATCGGTTTGAAGCTCAATATCCGCACTTTATTACAATCGGAAGTGTGGGGCGTTGCCAGTTTGCATATCACCTTGTCCAGCGTGTTATTTGTGCTGATTCTGGGCTTGCTCAAATTCGCCGGTATCATGCTGATGCAATCGACAGACTGGACAGCCATTGTCATTCTGGCGTTTGCCTTATCGTTTTCCAGTACGGTATTTGCTGTCAAAGTGCTGGAAGAGCGCAGTGAAACCCAATCTTTTTACGGACGGGTGGCGATTGGTATCTTGATCATGCAGGATATTTTTGCCGTGATTTTCCTGTCAGCCACTACGGGCAGTTTGCCTTCAGTCTGGGCATTAACATTATTCTTATTGATCCCTGCAGCCCCATTTCTACGTCAATTACTGGATCGCCTCGGTCATGGCGAAATGCAGGTATTGTTTGGTTTTGTCCTTGCGTTAGTGCTCGGCTATAAGCTGTTTGAACTGGTGGGTTTGAAAGGCGATCTCGGTGCCTTAATCATGGGAATTCTGCTGGCGCCTCACAAAACCTCGGCTAATCTGGCACGATCTTTATTTAATATTAAAGAACTGTTTCTGGTCGGCTTTTTCCTGTCGATCGGTCTGACGGCATTACCCAATTGGGAGCATGTTGGGCTGGCATTGTTATTGTTAGTATTGTTACCCCTGAAAACCGTGCTATTTGTGGTGATATTTCCCCGCTTTAAATTACGGGTCCGCACCTCAGTATTAGCATCGATGACACTGAGCAATTACTCCGAATTTGGCTTGATCGTAACGGCTTTAGCGATGACTCAAGGCTGGTTGAACAGTGACTGGTTAGTGATTTTATCGTTATCAGTCGCGATGAGTTTTGTGGTGGCTGCGATATTGAACAACTATAACGAACGTCTCTATCAATTAAGCCGTAATCGATTGCAGGAAGTGCCTGCGGCTGAATTACATCCACATGACAAACCTATTGAATTAAATGGCGCACAGGTGGTTATTTTGGGCATGGGCAAAATTGGCCGTGGCACCTATCAACGGCTGCAGCAAAAATATAATTTGAATGTGCTGGGAATCGACAACGATGAAAACAAAGTGGAACGCTTGAGTCAGGATTATCAAATCGTTGAAGGCGATGCAGTGGATTCTGATTTTTGGGACAAATTGTTGGTGAGTGATCAGGTGCAACTGGTGGTACTGGCAATGCCGCATCATGCCGGTAATGTCTATGCGCTTAAACAATTGCGAGGACGGGATTTTAAAGGTCGCGTTGCGGCCATTGTTGAATATTCTGATGAAGTTGAGCGGCTGAAAAATCTGGGCGCTGATGAAGTGTTTGAAGTCTACGAAGGTGCCGGTCTATCGTTGGCGGATCAAGCGATGCAGCAGTGAATATCATGGTAAAACGGTAAATCAAAGGCCAGCAATCAGTCTGGCCTTCATTTTGGATAAGGTGTATTTCAGCGCAGTTTATTTCCAGTTGGTACGCTTGGCATGTTGGAGTTTTTCATAACCAGCCAGTAAGGCATTATGCCGCTCAAAACCTACCAGGCTGAGGCCAGGGCAATGCAGGTTGTGGAATAGTTTTTCACCTTCGACGATTTGAATGCCATCATCAACATTTTGTTGACCGTACATCAAAGCCAGGCCTTTGCTGTATTCAGCGTAATCGCGTTCATCATCCCATTTGATTTCCAGCAGTGCCTTCAGGCAACGGTAAAACAAAATGTTTTCTTCGCTGGCCTGATCCAAAGCCAGACACCAGTCAATCCAGTCGATAGCTTCTTCATCTTCTAATGCCAGATAGAGCATGGCTTTGAGTTCGCCGAGGCGAATTTCGGCCCATAAAGTACCGGGATCCGGCGCGAGACCAATAAACGGGGCGACCGGAGTCTGATCGTTATAACCGCCTTCATCCAGACGATCCAGAATATCCTGCCAGAGTTCAGCATCGCCATCTTTCAGGGTCAGGAAATCTTCGCGGAATAAAGCGCCTTCATTATTGTTTTCCCAAACTAATTCATCGACCGGATAAATATCGGACATGCCTGGTACCAGAATGCGGCAGGCATAGACATCCAGATGATGGTAATCGGCAATATAGATATCAAAACCCAAGCCGTGGATTTTGTCGGTCAGGAATTTGAACTCATCGGCGGTGGCATCATCATAATCCCAATCGAAGAAATCGTAATCAGGCGTTTCGCGGAAAAAGTCGTTAGAGATGTAACCGCTGGAATCAATAAAATGCATTTCCAGATTGGCAGGCGAAGCGACCTCATCCAAATCAAATGTTGGTGGATGAAATACATCCAGCTGATCCAGGCCGCGGCCCTGCAATAATTCGGTGACGGTACGTTCCAATGCCACTTCAAAACTCGGATGTGCGCCAAACGAGGCAAACACTGAACCATCTTTTGGGTTAATTAATGTCACGGACATTACTGGAAACTGACCGCCCAGTGATGCATCAGCTACTCGCAGGTGATAACCGTGATCACGTAATTCCTGTAAGGCCTGTTGGATTTTTGGGAAACGGTTAAGTATTTCATCAGGGACTTCTGGCAGGCAAAGCCCTTCGGCAATGATCTTGTTTTTCACATAACGTTCAAACACTTCAGACAAACCCTGAACACGGGCTTCATTCTGCGTATTACCGGCTGACATGCCATTACTGACATAAATATTGCCAATCACATTGACTGGAATGTAACGGATTTCACCATCACGCAAACGTTGGTAAGGCACGGCACAGATACCGCGTTCGCCATCACCTGAGTTGGTATCAAACAACATATCCGGCGTCAGTTCATTTTCCGGATCAAAATATTTCCACAGGCTTTCATCCATCAAGCCTTCCGGCATCTCATCACCATCAATATCAAACCAGCGTTCATTGGGATAGTGCACAAATTCGCTGTTACTGTGATGTTCGCCCAGATAGAAATCAGCAAAAAAGTAATTGCAGCTAAGCCGTTCGAAATACTCGCCCAAAGCACTGGCCAGACAGGCTTTTTCACTGCTGCCTTTGCCATTGGTAAACATTAAAGGACAGGTTTTATCGCGGATATGCACAGAATAAACATTACTGACCGGATTGAGCCAGGAGGCTTCTTCGATATCAAAACCAAACGATTTTAATTTGGCCTGCATGGTGGCGATGCTGGTTTCCAGATCGCTGTCTTTGCCTTTAATAAAGGTTTGTTCAGTCATGATGAAGTACTCGTGTGGATAAAAAAGCCCCCAGTAATGGGGGCTTTTTCAGTTAGCCTGCTTTGGCTTCACATCTTAACAGCTTTGCGGGTTGTGCTTTTTGCATAATTGCCATTGCCTGATTTATGAGTCGATGGCATCTTAAAATTTATTTTTTGCCGAGTGCTAAAAAAGCGCCCACTACCACAGCTACAGCACCACTAATGATGAACCACATGGTTTCATCGGTAAAACGGCCAGTAAGTGTTTCAGTGACCTGATCGCCTAAAGACTGTGAAGCATTCCAACCGAAAATCAGCAGAATAACGCCGACAACTAACAAGATAATGCCTAAAAGTTTGGAACTCATATTCTCTCTCCTTTAATTATTTTATTTATGTTCTCCATAGATGTTCCGGCAAATCACAGACACTGATGATTTCGGCTCCTGCATGAGCGACCAGATCATCGTTTTCGACTGAGCTGCCATTTACACCTATCGCGCCCGACATAAATGCTTCATCATCGACAATCGGTACGCCCCCCGGAAAAGTAATCATGCCATCGTTTGAATGCTCAATACCATATATAAGGCTGACCGGACTGAGACAGTTGACCTGTTTCTCCACTGGGTATGCCGAAATAAACGGCGTACGGGCTTTTTTGGTGGGAATATCAATACTGCCTACCCAGGCATCATCCATGCGATAGAATGCTTTCAGCGCAACACCGGAATCTACTACGGCAATGCCCATTCTGGTATCAGTAGATTCGGCTTTTTTGAGGGCACCATCAATGGCTTTTTGGTTCGCTTTACGGAATTAACGTGCATGGTTATCTACTGATGGGGTGCTGGATTAGAATTTGTTGAACGTATTTTTCAACAGTAATATTTCACAGAGAAATGGGTATCCAGACAGGGAATGTGATTGCAATGACAACAATGTTGAATAAAAGCGGTTCCACTATAAAAGTCCCAGATATAAGCGCATTAATGTAAGTCAAAACGACTTATTTCATTTGATGACAGGATAAGCCTATGAGAACCGTTTTTTTATTACTCAGCGTAACTCTGAGTATCTTGGTAAATCAGGCCATTGCTGAAGATCGTCAGGCTCTCCAGCAACAACTTAATCAGGCTTGCGAAGCAGCGAGGTTGGAGAAACTGAAACCTGTACGTGAAAAATATGCAGCAGAATGCGTTGCGCAGTGGGATCGAAGCCAGGAGTATTGTGATCGTTTTTACAGTGATTATGGCAATCAGGGCGGTGCTCAAACGCCGTTGTTTTACGATCTGCCGGAGTGTGAAAAGGCCTGGAATTATCTTAATAGTCAGCGTCGACCTGACTAAATGTTCAGTTCAGATATTCTTGACCAAAATTGCTTGGCAACTGAGGATTCTGGAGTGCCTGTATGCGAGTGGCTATCTGATAGTTGTGTGTGGAGGGATCATGGTTTTTTAAAGCCACTATTTTGCCCCTGAAAAAACAATCACTTGTCTGTACTAAGTAGGTAAAAAAGCGTATGCTGTGCGCCCTTTATCACTAACTGATTTTATGGCCGGAAAACTTTTTATCAGAACCTTTGGTTGCCAGATGAACGAGTACGACTCGAACAAGATGGCCGAGGTGCTTGCTGCGTCGCATCAACTGGAAACAACCGATATCGCTGAAGAAGCGGATGTGTTGTTGCTCAATACCTGTTCGATCCGCGAAAAAGCTCAGGAAAAAGTTTTTCATCAACTGGGTCGCTGGAAACGCTGGAAGGATAAAAAACCGCATCTGGTGATCGGTGTCGGTGGCTGTGTGGCCAGTCAGGAAGGTGAAGCGATTCGTAAACGCGCGCCTTATGTGGATCTGATCTTTGGGCCGCAAACCCTGCATCGTCTGCCCACCATGCTGGATGACGTCAGAAAAAATAATAAACCGGAAATTGATATCTCGTTTCCTGAAATCGAGAAATTCGACAATCTGCCAGCGCCAAAAGCGGATGGCCCAACAGCGTTTGTTTCTATCATGGAAGGTTGCAGCAAGTACTGCACATTCTGCGTCGTACCGTATACCCGCGGTGAAGAAGTCAGTCGTCCTGTGGGGGCCGTGCTGCGGGAGATTCGACAATTGGCTGCGCAGGGTGTGCGTGAAGTCAATCTGCTTGGCCAGAACGTGAATGCCTATCGTGGCATTATCGAAGATGATGAAACCGCTGATCTGGCGTTACTGATGCACTACGTTGCTGCAATAGATGGCATTGAACGTATCCGTTTTACCACCTCGCATCCGGTGGAGTTTTCTGACTCATTGATTGAAGCATTTGCCGAAATCCCTCAATTGGTCAATCATTTGCATTTACCGGTACAGTCCGGTTCGGATCGCATTCTGGCGATGATGAAACGTGGTCATACCGTCGCGCAATATGTTGAAAAAATTGAGCGAGTGAAAAAAATCCGCCCGAACCTCAGTATGTCGAGTGATTTTATTGTCGGTTTCCCGAATGAGACTGAAGAAGACTTTAATGCAACGATGGCGTTGATTAACCAGATCGGTTTTGATCATTCTTTCAGTTTTATCTATAGCGCGCGTCCCGGTACACCGGCAGCGATGTTTAATGATTCAGTCTCTGAAGAAGAGAAAAAACAACGCCTGCAAATTATGCAGGATCGTTTACGTGAACTTGAAAACGCGGTCAGTGAATCCATGCTCGGCACGGTGCAACGTGTATTGGTAGAGCGGGCTGCACATCGTGATGCAGCAGAAATTGCCGGACGAACAGAAAATAATCGGGTAGTGAATTTCCCCGGTGATATTGCGCTGGTGGGGAAGTTTGTCGATGTGCGAGTCACAGAGGCACACACCAATTCCTTGCGAGGTGAACTTCTTGCTGATAGCGTTATCTTATAACTCCTTTATGGAATCAAATTTGTGGTCACTCCAACTGTAACAGTTGACTCGATAAGCTTTGAATTAAGTCCTGCGGACAACCCCCGATTAGCCAATTTGTGCGGTCACCTGGATGAACATATCCGGATGATGGAACGTGGATTTGGTGTGGAAATTAATAATCGTGGTGGAAAATTCCAGATTATTGGCAAGCCGGAAATGCTGACTGAAGTACAGGAAGTGATTCACGCGCTGTATGCCGATACCGCACAATCCATTATAGAACCCGAACAGGTTCACTTGGCTATTCGCGAATCAGGCGGCACTGAAACCACCGGTTTTGAGGAAGAAAAAGAAGTCACTATCAAAACCAAGCGCGGTTTGATCAAGGCGCGTGGCGAAAATCAACAGGCCTATCTGCGTCGCGTCATGACCCATGACATTAACTTTGGTGTGGGACCCGCCGGAACCGGTAAAACCTATCTTGCAGTCGCCTGTGCGGTAGAAGCACTGGAACGTGATTTTGCCAGACGAATTGTGTTGGTCAGACCTGCTGTTGAAGCCGGAGAAAGACTTGGTTTCCTGCCCGGGGATCTGGCTCAGAAGGTTGATCCCTATTTACGTCCATTGTTTGATGCGCTTTATGAAATGCTGGGATTTGAAAAAGTTGCCAAGCTGATCGAGCGTAATGTCATCGAAGTGGCGCCGCTTGCCTATATGCGTGGTCGTACATTGAATGAATCTTTTATTATTCTTGATGAAGCGCAGAACACCACGGTTGAGCAAATGAAAATGTTTCTGACCCGACTGGGGTATAACTCCACAGCGGTGATAACCGGTGACATTACGCAGGTGGATTTACCGGGCTCAACCCGTTCGGGTTTGCGTCATGCTATTGAAGTCTTAAAAGATATTGATGGTATCGGTTTTACTTTCTTCCAGGCTAAAGACGTGGTGCGCCATTCATTGGTGCAAAAAGTTATCCTGGCCTATGAAAAGGCTGAAACCAAGTCGTGAACGTCATCATTGATTTGCAGCAGGCTACTGATGCAGATGTTCCATCAGAACAACAATTCCAACGCTGGGCCAGCGCAGCGCTGGCCGAAGTCAATGAAGACTGTGAATTAAGTATTCGTCTGGTGGATGAAGCAGAAAGTGCCGAATTGAATAACGACTATCGTGGCAAAAATTATCCCACCAATGTTTTATCCTTCCCCTTCGAGTCACCCGTGCCGCTGGAACCTATGTTGTTAGGTGATTTGGTGTTGTGTGTAAACGTGGTTGAAAAAGAGGCCGCCGAGCAGAATAAAGTGCTGCAAGATCACTGGGCACATCTGGTCGTACATGGCTGTTTGCATTTACTTGGTTATGATCATATTGAAGACGATGAAGCCGAGCTGATGGAATCGTTGGAAATCCGTATTTTAGATAAACTTGAGATCAAAAATCCTTATATAGAGCAGAGGGTTACATCATGAGTGAGGGACGACCGAGTCGCTCAGACAGTCCAGTTTCCTGGGTGCGAAAATTAAGTAATCTGTTTCTGGAGCCAAAAGACCAGGAACAGCTGATTGAACTGTTACGCAATGCTTCCGAGCGACATATTCTTGATGCTGAAGCCTTGTCGATTGTCGAAGGTGCCTTGAGTGTCTCGCAAATGCAGGCACGCGACATCATGATCCCGCGTTCTCAGGTGGTGATGGTTTCAAGAGATGCGCCAGCAGAAGAAACATTGAAGCTGGTGACCGAAACCTCGCATTCCCGGTTTCCGGTGATTGATGATGATCGGGATGATGTCATCGGCATTTTACTGGCCAAAGATCTGCTTTCAGCTGTTGTCAGCTCTGGTGAGTTTAATTTTGATTTGCGCGAATTATTACGTCCGGCCGTATTTATCCCGGAAAGTAAGCGATTAAATGTTCTGTTACGTGAATTCCGTGCCCGTCGTAATCATATGGCCATTGTTGTCGACGAATATGGTGGCGTGGCAGGCATGATCACCATCGAAAACGTGTTGGAACAAATCGTGGGTGAAATTGAAGACGAGCATGATGTGGATGACGATGCACCGATTTTACAGCGTGATGAAAACACCTTCACTGTAAAAGCACTGACACCTGTCGAAGACTTTAATGAGTACTTCGAAACGGAGTGGAGTGACGATGACTTTGATACCGTTGGAGGCCATGTAGTGAATCAATTCGGTCATTTGCCTGGCCGTGGTGAGCAGGTGACCATCGGTCAGTTCGAGTTTACTGTGCTACGGGCTGATAAACGTCGTGTGCATTTGTTGCGTATGGTAGTTTTACCCGAAGTTACTGATAGCGATAGCGATAGCGAAACGGAATAATGACAAACCCCGGGCAGATTGCTTGGCAAGGTGCATTTGGTCGCTGGGCAGCATTGATTGCCGGTGCCATTCTGCCGTTTAGCCTGGCACCCTTTCATTTTTATCCATTGGCGGTGATGAGCCTGCTTGTTTTATTTCTGAGTTGGCAGCATGTCACTCCGCGACAAGCCTTCTGGCGTGGTAGTTTGTTTGGCATCGGCATGTTTGGCGTCGGCGTTTCCTGGGTGTATGTCGCCATCCATGTGTTCGGTCAGGCCAGTGTATTTCTTGCAGGGTTACTGACAGCCTTATTTGTCATTGCTTTGGGGGCAATGATTGGTGCACTGGGATGGTTGCTGAAGCGTCTAACTGGTTCGAGACTTACGGCGAAAGATTTCCTGATATTACTGCCTGTCAGCTGGCTGTTGTTTGAATGGTTCAAAGCCTGGTTTTTGACGGGGTTTCCTTGGCTTGAAGTTGGCACCGGACAAATTGAAGGCCCGCTTGCCGGGATGATTCCGTTAATTGGTGTGCATGGGGCTTCCTGGCTGGTGGCATTGACTGCCGGTAGTTTGGCGGTGGTGATTTCTCAGCGTAAATGGTCGCTTTTATTACTGCCTTTAGTGATTTGGGGCGGTGCTTTTGCATTGCAGTCGGTTGAATGGACAAAACCAACCGGTGAGCCGATTAAAGCAGCATTAATTCAGGGTAATGTGCCGCAGGAGATTAAATGGGACCCGCAGCAATTGCGAAATACCTTACAACTCTATGCTGACTTGAGTCGCCAGCACTGGGATGCGGATGTGATTGTATGGCCTGAAAATGCGGCAACCGCGTTTTATCATCAAATAGATGAAGGTTATCTGGCACCCTTGGGTCGCGAAGCGCGTTCGCAAAATACCGATATTCTTCTCGGACTGCCGGTGCTGGACGAAAATGGCGAAGACTACTACAACAGCATGGTCAGTCTGACCGACACGCCGGTGTTTTATCATAAACGCCATCTGGTTCCGTTTGGTGATTATGTGCCGTTTGAAACGTTACGTGGTTTGATCAAATTCTTTGATTTACCGATGTCGGCCTTTGTCCCCGGATCAGCGGATCAGCCACAAATGTTGCTGGCCGGACAGCCTGTTGGTGTATCGATATGTTATGAAGATGCATTTTCATCAGAGGTGAGAGACACCGTACCAGCGTCAACCCTGCTGATAAATGCCACTAATAATGCCTGGTATGGCGATTCGTTTGCACCGCACCAGCATTTACAGATTTCACGCAGTCGGGGACTGGAGACTGGCAGGCCGATTTTGCGGGTGACCACCAATGGTATTTCTGCGTTTATCGATCACAGGGGCAAACTGCAGCAGCAAAGTCCACAATTTGAACTGGCAGTGCTGACAGGAGAGATTCAGCCCCGGGATGGTATTACCCCCTATGTGCGACTGGGGCAATGGCCATTATTAATATGCATTTTGTTGTTGCTGGGCCTATGGGCGTATTATCAGCTACTTCAACGCCGTAACGACTCATAATCTGATATGCAATTACTCACTATCCAGCGCATTCTGGGCATCTTACTGAGTTTATTCAGTATTACGATGTTACCTCCTGTACTGGTTTCCTTGTGGTTCGATGATGGGGCTGCTACGGCATTTTTAACGGCATTCGTAATATTGGTCAGTACCGGTCTGTTACTTTGGTTGCCAGCCAGAAAGCATCAAAAAGAGCTGAAAATCCGTGATGGTTTTATTGTGGTTGTCATGTTCTGGATTGCCTTGGGCTTTTCCGGAGCGTTACCGTTTTATTTGACGGAATCGCCTCAAATGAGCATTACCGATTCCGTATTTGAGTCAATGTCGGGTCTAACCACCACCGGTGCAACAGTGTTGGTGGGGCTGGACACTTTGCCGGAAGCCGTATTGTTTTATCGTCAGTTTCTGCAATGGTTGGGCGGTATGGGTATTGTCGTATTGGCGGTGGCTATTCTGCCTTTATTAGGTGTCGGTGGTATGCAGCTTTATCGGGCTGAAACCCCAGGGCCGATGAAAGATGCCAAATTAACCCCGCGTATTACCGAAACCGCCAAAGCACTCTGGTATATCTATTTAAGCTTAACAGTCGCCTGTGCCATCGCTTATCGTTGGGCGGGAATGACTTGGTTTGATGCTATAGGCCACAGTTTTTCTACTGTCGCTATAGGCGGTTTTTCTACCCATGATGCCAGTATGGGCTTCTTTAACAGCGCCACCATTGAAATGATTGCTGTGGCGTTCATGCTGATTTCAGCGATGAACTTTTCGCTGCATTTTCTGGCCTGGCGACATCGTAGTCTGATGCATTATTTGAGAGACTCTGAGCTGAAAGTCTTTTTAAGTATTATGTTTATTATCTCTCTGATAACAGCAAGTTACCTATATTTTACCGGCACTTTTGATGATGGCTGGACCTCGGCGCATCATGGCATTTTTCAGGCAGTTTCGATTGGTACGACAGCCGGTTTTACCACGACAGATTATTATTTATGGCCCGGTTTTCTGCCGATTTTATTGTTGATGACCAGCTATATTGGCGGGTGTGCTTTCTCCACGGGGGGAGGCATTAAGGTTATCCGTGCCATGCTGCTGTTCAAGCAGGGGTATCGTGAAGTATTACGGTTGATTCATCCCAATGCGGTATTTGCTATCAAGGTCAATGGCAAGGCTTTACCTTCTAAGGTGGTTGGGGCGGTCTGGGGCTTCTTTGCCCTGTATGTTTTCTGTTTCAGTATCATGCATTTGATGTTGATGGCGACAGGACTTGATGTTGTCACGTCATTTTCCGCAGTAACGGCGTGTTTGAATAATCTGGGGCCCGGCTTGGGTGATGTAGGGGCAAATTTCGGTCAGATTAATGCCACCTCGAAATGGGTTTTATGTGTCGCTATGTTATTGGGCCGTTTGGAAATTTTCACTTTGTTAGTTGTATTGACCCCTGCATTCTGGCGTCGTTAGATGACTGGTATTCAACAAAAGTGGGATAAACGTTACCGTGAGCCGGTTGGTAATTATCCTGAACCAGCCTGGGTATTACAGCAAAATCAGCATTTATTACCCGGACACGGAAATGTGGTGGATTTAGCCTGTGGTTTGGGAGCCAATGCTTTATTAATGGCCAGTCTTGGTTTACAGGTCCAGGCTTGGGATATCAGCGGCGAGGCGTTAGCAAAGCTCTCAATAGAAGCCGAAAGACGTCAGCTTGATTTGAGTATCGAGCAACGTGATGTTTCCATAATGCCTCCGGCTCCTGAGAGTTTTGATGTGATTGTGATCAGTCAATTTCTGGATCGTCCGTTATGCCAGCATATTGTTAATGCATTAAAGCCTGATGGATTAGTGTTTTATCAGACGTTCTGCCGCGACAAGCCCGATAACAAGGGGCCGCAAAACCCAGAATTTTTATTGGCAGATAATGAACTGTTGGACTTGTTTGCCAGTCTCAGGATCAGAGTTTATCGTGAAGAGGCTTTACTGGGGGATACGAGACAAGGCTGGCGTAATCAGGCAATGTTAGTTGCTCAAAAGTCGTAGTAAAAATAAATACTTATTTAAGGCTTGCTGAAAAGCCGATGGATCAGTAGAATTACACGGTTCAGAAAGGGCAAACATATAAAGTGTGTTTGTCAGGCAAACATTATTATTGGCGAGAACAGATATGAAAGCGGATATCCATCCAGATTATAGCGAAATCAATGTTACCTGCAGCTGCGGTAACAGCTTCAAAACCCGTTCAACACGCGGCAATGACCTGACGCTGGATGTATGCTCAGAATGTCACCCGTTCTACACCGGCAAACAGAAAATGCTTGATAGCGCCGGCCGTGTTGATAAATTCCGTCAAAAATACGGAAAGTAATCTTGCGGGCAACTTGCCGGAGATACTGATGAATATCATCAACACCACATACAAAAGCCTCTGTCGATTGACAGGGGCTTTGTTGTTTCTGGGGCTTTTATCAGGTTGTGCACAGAATCCGGTCACTGGTGGCCAGGACTTTGTGATGTTCAGCGAAAACAAAGAACTGGAAATGGGACGTACCTATCATCCGCAAATCGTTAAAGAATACGGTTTGTATGAAGATGAAGCGTTGCAGAGATATGTTCAGGATATAGGGCAAAGACTTGCCGCAGTCAGTCATAGAGATGATCTGGTTTATCGCTTTACTGTGCTGGATTCACCGGTTATCAATGCGTTTGCTTTACCTGGCGGTTACATCTATATCACCCGCGGCTTGATGTCTTATCTGAATTCTGAAGCTGAACTGGCCGCCGTGTTAGGGCATGAAATAGGCCACGTTACTGCAAGACATGGTGTGCGCCAGCAAAGTGCCGCACAGGCGGCTAATTTAGGCTATACCCTTGGTGCAATATTAGTTCCTGGATTACGCACGGCAGGTGCCCAGGATTTGTTTAATTTGTTTGGTGGCGCCTTGCTCAGCGGTTATGGCCGTGAGCATGAACTGGAGTCGGATAGACTTGGCGCAGAATATCTGGCCCGCTCTGGTTATAACCCCCAGGCAATGATTAATGTGATTGGAGTATTAAAAGATCAGGCAACCTTTGCTGAAGCGGAAGCTAAAAAACAGGGGCAGGATTATCAGGGATACCATGGCCTCTTTGCTTCACATCCTGATAATGACACTCGGCTGCAGGAAGTGGTTAAGGCAGCAGATCGATATAAAACATCAGAAGGTGTTGAAGGCGCTGAGCGCTATTTGAAGCGTATTGATGGCATGGTGTTTGGCGACAGTGAATCACAGGGAATTCGTTCAGGTAGAAATTTCTATCATGGTGAAATGCAATTTGCGTTGAGTTTTCCAGTAAATTGGCATATTCAAAATAACCCTTCCAGCCTGCGAGCTGTTGCACCTCAGGGTTCAGCGATTATTGAAATGGGTGTATCTGATCTTAATCGTAAACAGAGTCCTGCTGAATTTATCCGGGATCGGTTGAATATTAAAGATCTGAAGAGTGGAGAACCTATCACCAGCAATGGTCTTCAGGGATATACCGGCTTGGCAGCTGCTCAAGGCAAAACCGTTCGTGTTGCGGTCATGTATTTACGTGAACAGGCATTTATTTTTATCGCCACGACTAAAGCCGCTGGGGATTTTAAACGTTTTGATGCCAGCTTCCGTGAAACGGTAATGAGTTTTCATGCATTACGTGATGATGAAAAACATCTTGCCAAAGCACAGCGTATAGAAGTCGTACAGGTTAGCAAAAATGATAGTTATGCAAGCTGGGCTGCTTCGACCCGGATTAGCAATAGCCCAATCCAACAGCTACGTTTACTGAATGGTCATTATCCTAATGACGAGTTGCAACCTGGACAATTGGCCAAGCGTATTCGTTAATTTCTCTTTGCTCCTGGCTTTGCAACAGAGCAGTTTCAGGTTGTCCCTGTTGAGAACGCAAGTGCGTTAATTCCAATACTCGCTATAAGGTGTGGTGTCAGGCCTGTTGCTCTTCAACGATCACTGTTTAAAAATAACAGGCCTTACCGTCGGCAGATTTGTGTGCCGGGAGGGTAAGGGTCGTATTCAGAACAGATCAATGAGTGAATCATCCTCGTCACGACTTGAACTGCTGCCTCCACGCATTGCAGGAACATTATCCTTATGGAAGGATTCGTAGATAGCATTCTGATCGCCCGGGCGGGCCAATAATCCTGTTTCAGTATCTATTCGAACGGTGACCATGTCCACTGGCTGTTCAAAGGCGTGTTCAGGCTGATCTTCCAGAGCAATACGCATAAAATCAATCCACATTGGCAACGCAGCACGGCCACCCGTTTCATAACGGCCAAGCGTTCGAGGGTTATCAAAACCAACCCAACCGATAGCAACTAAATCCGGGTTATAACCATTGAACCAGGCATCAAGTTGATCATTGGTTGTGCCGGTTTTTCCGGCCAAATCATTTCGATTCAAACTCAAGGCCTGACGACCCGTGCCGAACTTCACAACATCACGCAGCATGCTGTTAATAATATAGGCATTTTGCGGCGTGATAACCTGTTTAGCAGGATAAAACCCTAATAACTCAGCCTGCATTAACGCTTCTTCTTCAGTTATATCTTCATTGGGAACAGCACAGCTATCGCAAACCTTCTGCGGTTTGGTCTGCATTAAAATCTCGCCTGCTGTATTTTCTACACGGGAAATCACATAAGGATCCACCAAGTGACCGCCGTTAGCCAATGTTGCGTAAGCGCGGGCCATATCTAATGGTGCAGCGTTACCACTTCCTAACGCTATAGAAAGGTTTGGTGGCACCTGATCCGGTTTAAACCCAAAACGCTGTACGTAATCCACCGTGTAGGCGATGCCGATATCTCTTAACAGGCGAATAGAAACTAAATTTCGTGAGTGGGTAAGCGCTTCTCTAAGGCGAGTTGGTCCAAAAAAGCGTCCACTGTAATTTTCGGGGCGCCAGACATTTTCAAGACCAGGATCATCAAATACAACGGGTGCATCGTTGACCACGGTAGCGGCGGTATACCCTTTTTCCAGAGCGGCAGAATAGACAAAGGGTTTGAAGCCTGAGCCGGGTTGACGTTTTGATTGTGTCACCCGGTTGAATTTATTCTGAAAGAAATCAAAGCCGCCTTGCAAAGCAGTAATGGCACCATCTTCTGATGCAAGTGAAACCAAAGCACCCTGTACTTCCGGGATTTGCGTCAACTGCCATGCATCATCTTCTAAAGCTCGTAGATAGATGATATCGCCCACAGACAATACATCCGCTATGGTTTGTGGTTTTTTTCCCATACTGTTGGCACTGAGCTGTGGTTGCGCCCAGCTGACGGCTGAAAAAGGTAATTCGATTTGCCCGAAGCGTTTTACAAATACCTGGGCAATGTTGTCTTCGATACTGAGCACTAAGGCCGGGCTGATTGAGCCGATAATGGAATAATCTTTCAGATGCAGTTCCGATGCGGCCAAATCCGGCAGTTCGCTCAGTTCTACCTTGGCCGCTGGTTCCCGATAACCATGGCGTTTGTCATAAGCCAGCAAGGCATCCTGTAATGCTTTTGTTGCCGCCTGCTGATGTTTGGCTTTAATGGTGGTAAATACGCGAATACCGTTTTCATAGATTTCTTCACCATATTCGGCGACCAGGTAAGTTCGGACCATTTCGGCAACATACGGTGCATAGACTTCTATTTCGCGTCCATGATAGCGAGCACTTACATCTTCTTTAAGTGCTTGCTGATACTCGGCTTGTGTGATGAAACCGACATCCAGCATTCTTCTCAGCACATAATTTCGACGATCGAGAGCCCTTTCGGGCGAGGTAATCGGGTTGGTCGTTGAGGGGGCTTTGGGCAATCCCGCTATCATGGCCATTTGCGCGAGCGTCAAGTCTTCGAGTTTTTTTCCGTAATAGACTTCTGCAGCTGCCCCAACGCCATATGAGCGATGTCCCAGAAATATTTTATTCAGATACAAAGCCAGAATTTCTTCTTTAGACAGAATATTTTCTATTTCAAGTGACAGAAAGATTTCATTGATTTTGCGCAAATAGGTTTTTTCGTTACTTAAGAAAAAATTACGTGCCACCTGCATGGTGATAGTGCTGCCACCCTGGGCTTTTTCACCCGTCAGTGCCAAAGAATAAGCGGCCCGAAGCAAGCCTTGATAATCCACCCCCGGATGCTGGAAAAAACGATCATCTTCAGCAGCCAGAAACGCTTCAATAAGTTTAGGAGGAATGTTTTCGTAAGTGACAGGTATACGACGTTTTTCGCCAAACTCTGCCATCAGCAGACCTTCTTCACTGAAAATACGTAAAGGTATCTGCAACTGCACCGTGCGCAACGATTCTGCGTTTGGCAGTTTGGGAGATAAAAACAGATAGACGACAGCGATAAACAGCAGGCCAGCTATGAAAAAGGTAAAGCCCCATTTAAAAAGGCGTGACACAAGTCGCGACATTGGATTATTTGGTTCGCAAAAAATAAAACCGTAGAGTATATATAAACATCGTAATAATGCCAGTTAATCACTTTTCGGGAAGATGTCACATTTTTAGTTGTTGACATCCTGGTAATTGTTAATAAACTACTTTAACTTACAAAGGTAAGTGTACTTCACACATCATTTCGATGGAATTGGGGCGATGCATGTTTGGACGTAAAAAATCCCCTTTACTAGGGATAGACATCAGTTCTTCAGTTGTGAAGCTGTTGGAACTTAATAAACGGGGTGATCGTTACACCGTCGAATCGTATGCGGTAGAGCCTTTACCGGTCAATGCTGTGGTAGAAGGACGAATTGAAAACAGTGACGAAGTTGCCGGCGCGATAAAACGTGCGGTGAAACGTTCAGGTACTAAATCCAAAGATGCCGCCGTAGCGGTTTCGGCAAACTCAGCCATTACCAAAGTGGTTTCCTTTCCCGCCTCGATATCAGAGCGGGATATGGAAGAAAATGTGATGCTGGAAGCTGAAAACTATATCCCTTACCCACTGGATGAAGTTCGACTGGATTTTGAAATTCTGGGGCCTTCGGCCGCGGATGCCGATGCCGTAGATGTGTTACTGGCCGCTTCACGGCGGGAAAATGTTGATGCCCGCACTGATGTATTGGAAAAAGCCGGACTTAAGCCTCGCCTGGTTGATGTTGAAGCGTATACCGTTGAAAATGCTTTTTCATTAATCGCCAGGCAATTACCCAATCAGGGAAATGGTTTAACCGTTGCCGTTGCAGATGTCGGGGCAAACGTGACCACACTGCACGTACTGGTCAATGGCAAAATCGTTTTTACCCGGGAACAGACCTTTGGTGGTCGAATGCTCACTGAGGATATTGAGCGTTACTATGGCATGTCTTATCAGGAGGCGGGGCGTGCCAAAAAAGATGGCAGCTTACCGGATGATTATCAGCCTAAAGTGCTTGAGCCCTTCAAACGATCCATGGCCGTCACTATTACCCGCGCCCTGCAATTCTTCTTTTCCGCCTCCAGTCAGTATCAATCCATAGACCACATCATTATTGCTGGTGGTTGTGCCTCAATCGAAGGTGTTGATCAAATTGTCGAGGCGGAAACGGGTACTTCTACATCGGTGGCCAATCCATTTACGGATATGGCTTTAGGCTCTCGAGTCAAAGTACAGGCGATTAGTAATGATGCCCCATCGATGATGATAGCGTGTGGGCTGGCCATGAGGAGCTTTGACTAATGGCACATATTAATCTTCTGCCATGGCGTGAAGAAAAGCGCCAGGAAAGACAGCAACAGTTTTATGTCGTAATGGGACTCACACTGGCATTTGCGATATTGGTTTTTTATGTTTTTACCAGCTATATGAACGGACTGCTGGATAAACAAAATCAACGTAATAATTATCTGCAACAGGAAATCACCAAATTAGATATTCAGATCAAAGAAATTCAGGACTTAGAGAAAAAACGTGATCGGCTACTGGCCAGGATGCGGGTGATTCAAGACTTGCAACAGAGTCGACCAAAAGTTGTGAAAGTGTTTGATTCGGTGGTTAGAACAGTTCCGGAAGGAATTCATCTTCAAGTTTTAAGCCGCGAAGGCGATAAATTGATTGTGCAGGGAGTTGCACAAACCAACGCCAGGGTATCTGTATTTATGAATCAACTGGATAAGGATCCGGAGTTTAGTGAATCAAAACTTCGTGTTGTTCAGCGTACATCTACCCGCGATGATGCAATTCGTCAATTTACTTTGGAAGTTACTGAGTCCAAACCTGAAACGAATGAGGAGCAATAGGCGTGGATATCCCTTCAGTTAATGATATTGATTTCAATGAAAGCGGCGAATGGCCGCTGGTTGGAAAAATCGTTGCCGCCTTGCTGATTTGTGCAGTGATCTGGGGTGGAGGTTATTACTTCCTGATTAAAGATAAGCGTACTGAACTGGCACGACTTGAACAAACTGAAACTGAACTGCGTACAAGCTTTGAAGTAAAACAAAGTAAAGCCGTTAATCTGGAAGCATATAAAGAGCAGATGAAAGAAATGGAAGTTTCTTTTGCTTCCATGTTGCAGCAGTTACCCCGTAAAAGTGAGGTAGCTGATCTACTGGTAGATATTTCCAGAACAGGTTTGGTGAATGGATTGGAATTTGAATTATTCAAACCCGAAGAAGAACGGCCTATCGATTTTTATATAGAGCTGCCAATCACTATGCGGGTCACTGGTTCCTATCATCAGTTTGCTGAATTTATTAGTGGAATAGCGGCACTGCCACGTATTGTGACTATGCATAACTTCAAAATGGGACCATTAACAGCCAACGGCAATATGACCATGGATATTACCGCCAAGACGTATCGTTACTTTGACGAGCAAGGTAACTGATAATGAATATGTCCATGACAACTCAAACATTTATCCGCAACGTCATTCTGCTGTCCATTACCTTTATGCTGGCAGCCTGCTCCCCGCCAAAAGATGATCTGCAAACCTATGTGGCAGAAGTGAAAGCCCGGCAGGTAGTGGATATTCCGCCAATCCCGGTAATGAAACCCTATGAAAAATTCAGCTATGCAGCATCTGAATTACGTGACCCATTTGTTCCTACAGTCATTGATGTTCCAGAGCCGGAACCTGAAAAAGTGGTTGATAACGGTATTCAACCTAATGAAAATCGCAGAAGGGAAGTTCTGGAAAATTATTCTCTGAGCGACCTGCAATATGTCGGTACTCTGGAACAGGAAAGCTTATGGGCATTAATCCGGGCTCCGGACAGCACAATACATCGCGTGCAAATTGGTAATTATATGGGGCGGAACCATGGCCAGATTGTTGCAATCAGTGAAACACAGTTGACATTAAAGGAAATCGTTCCTGAAGGAAACGGCTACAACGAGCGTGAGACGACAGTATCCGTCGTAGAGATAAATTAAGGGCCAGAAAATGATGAGTAAATACGGAATGACAATCACACGGCGTCAAGTCACGGCAACGTCAGACAAAACTCTATTTGAACGGTGGCGGTCCAGTCTGGGGATGCTCTCATTATTTCTTATCAGTGGTTTTGCGTCGGCAAATGAATTGCAGTCACTGGATTATTCATCACTTTCAGGAAATAAAGGCCTGGTAACGCTGACATTTTCTGAAGCGGTAGAAACGCCAGAAAGTTTTGCGACGGATGAACCCGCTCGCATCGTCCTGGATTTCAGAGGTGTCAGCAATAAACTGAGTGAGACAACCAAACAGATAAACAGTGGACAAACACGCAGTATCGCAACGGTTGAAGCTGGCGAACGTACACGTATGGTCATTAATTTATTACGTAAGCTGCCTTATCAGGTTGAAGTTGAAGGTAACGTTGTAAAAGTGATGTTAAATGACAATACCAGCGTGGCAAGTACACGACCTGATTCAGCAGTTGCTTCCAGGGGGGGCAATTCAGTTACGGATATCGATTTCCGACGCGGTGAACAGGGCGAGGCCAGATTAATGGTGGCTTTGCAAAATGAAAATACCTCATTGGAAGTGCGCCGTGAACGTGGGGATTTGATTGTGGATTTACCGGGGGTAAATTTACCGGACAAATTAAAGCGCCGACTGGATGTGATGGACTTTGCCACTCCCGTGCATTTAATTGACAGTATTCAAACCAGCAACGGTACACAGCTGATTTTGACAACCACCGGTAAGTTTGAACATCTTGCTTATCAGTCAGGCGATATGCTGGTAGTTGAAGTAAAACCCATTGCTGAACAAACTGCTGCGGAGTCTTCGGGTAGCGAGTTTGGCTTTGAAGGTGAAAAACTCTCACTGAATTTTCAGAATATTGAAGTAAGAGCCGTATTACAGCTATTGGCGGATTTCAATGGGATGAATCTGGTCACCAGTGACACCGTGACCGGTAATCTGACGTTAAGATTGAAAAATGTTCCCTGGGATCAAGCCCTGGATATCATCCTGAAAACCAAAGGGCTGGGAATGCGTCAGAATGGCAACGTCATGCTGATTGCGCCAGCGGCAGAAATTGCTGCGCGAGAAAAACAGGAACTTGAGGCAAGAAATCAATTAGTAGAGCTGGAGCCGCTTTATTCTGAAATATTTGAGGTCAATTTTGCCAAGGCATCAGAAATGGCGGAGATTCTGACCACTACCCAAGGCCAGAGTACGGCTGGAAGCTCCGCAGGTGGTTTCCTTTCAGAACGTGGCAGTGTGGTGGTTGACCAGCGGACAAACTCTTTATTGCTGCGTGATACCGCCAGTAATCTGGCCGATGTGCGTAAATTAATCGAAAAGCTGGATATTCCGGTACGACAGGTATTAATTGAATCGCGGATTGTTATTGCGAATAACGATTTTGCCAAGGAACTTGGTGTGCGCTTTGGTTCTTCTGCCCGAAGCGGAACGCTGGGAGCAGGTACTTCTGGTTCACTGGAAGGGCTTCAGGTTCCTGCTACAAATAACAATTCTGTGATACCCACAAACTCTACCGGTGTGCGTGGGCAGGACTTGAATGTGAACTTGCCCGTAGCCAATCCAGCCGGAACCATTGCTCTGGCCCTGGCGAAATTACCTTTGGGTGCGGTGCTGGAGCTGGAATTGTCTGCAATGCAGGAAGAGGGTAAAGGTGAGATAGTGTCCAGCCCACGGGTAATTACCTCAAATCAGAAACAAGCGACTATCGAGCAGGGTACGGAGATTCCTTATCAGGAAGCATCTTCAAGTGGGGCAACCTCCGTTTCGTTTAAAGAAGCGTTGTTAAAACTGGATGTCACACCGCAAATCACGCCGGATGATCGTATTGTGATGGATCTGGAAGTAAACAAAGATGAAGTGGGTGAGATTTTCCTCGGCGTGCCCAGTATTGATACCCGTAGTGTTCGTACTCAGGTATTGGTAGACAATGGCGAAACGGTCGTTCTGGGGGGGATTTATGAGCAAACTTCGACGCAGTCTTCAACACGGGTCCCATTCTTTGGTGATCTGCCTTATGTCGGATTCCTGTTCAAAACTGATCTGAATGAAAACCGGCAGCGTGAATTGCTGGTATTTGTGACACCAAAAATTATTAAGGAAGGTATGGATTATTAAATCCAGCTTTTTCAGTTAAGATAAAAAACCGGATCGACGAAGGCCTGTCGATCCGGTTTTTTTTCATGATAAACAGTTGAGTCATAAGCCGCGTGATTTCAGGTAATATATTTCTGGTGGGACCAATGGGGTCTGGAAAGTCTACTATTGGTCGACAGCTTGCCAAAAAGCTGCATCGAAAGTTTTTTGATAGCGATCGTGAGATTGAAAAACGCACCGGCGTGTCTATTTCCTGGATTTTTGAAATGGAAGGTGAGGCGGGTTTCAGAGAACGTGAACAAAAAATTATTGATGAACTCACGGCGATGGATAATATAGTCCTTGCTACCGGCGGTGGAGCAGTGCTTTCGGAAACAAATCGTCAGAATCTGGCGCGTGGCATGGTTGTCTATCTGGCGGCTTCAGCAGAACAGCTGTACCGTCGTACATCAAGAGATACCAGCCGACCCCTGTTACAAGTGGGCGATCGTCGACAGCAAATTAAACAACTTATGGCTCAACGTGACCCCTTATATCGGGAAGTGGCTGATGTGGTCCTGCAAACAGGTGATCAGTCTGTGACACGAACCGTAAATGCCGTTATAAAACAGCTACAACAATTAAAAACAAAAGATATCTGACTATGATGAATACGCTCCAGGTTGCGCTCGGTGATCGCAGTTACCCAATTTATATCGGTGAAGATTTGCTTGCTGAGAGCAGCTTATATAGTGCGCATATTCGAGGCAAGGAAGTGCTGATCGTTACCAATGAAACCGTGGCGCCATTGTATCTGGATACCGTGAAAACCGCTTTAGCTGACTATCGGGTTGACGTCGCTATTTTGCCTGACGGTGAACAATATAAAACGCTGGAAGTCATGCAGCGGATTTTTGATCGCTTACTGGAAACCCGAATGTCCCGTCAGGTCACAATAGTTGCTTTGGGCGGTGGCGTTATCGGAGATATGGCGGGCTTTGCAGCTGCCTGTTATCAGCGAGGTGTGCCGTTTATTCAGGTTCCCACTACATTGCTCTCACAAGTCGATTCTTCTGTGGGAGGCAAAACAGCGGTCAATCATCCCCTGGGCAAAAATATGATCGGCGCATTCTATCAACCTCAGTGTGTGCTGGCAGATACTGCGACGCTGAACACCTTGGATGACAGACAATTGTCTTCCGGGCTGGCTGAAGTCATAAAATACGGGCTGATTAATGATGCTGAATTTTTTGACTGGCTGGAACAGAATATGCCGTTACTGGTGGCACGGGATCCTGCCGCATTAGCGCAGGCGATTGCACGATCCTGTCAGGATAAGGCCACGATTGTCGCAGATGATGAACGCGAACAGGGTGTCAGAGCATTGTTGAATCTTGGTCATACCTTTGGCCATGCCATTGAAACCGGCTGTGGTTATGGGCATTGTCTGCACGGTGAAGCGATCGCGATTGGCATGGTAATGGCTGCCGATTTATCACAACGTATGGGATGGCTTAACGATGATAAGGTTAACCGGATTCGCACCATTATGATAAAGGCAAACTTGCCCATTACAGTTCCGGGTCAGTTAAGCTCTGCTGACTTTATGGATCTGATGGCGGTGGATAAAAAAGTTCAGGATGGACTGATTCGTTTAGTGTTATTACGCGATATCGGACAGGCTATTATTTCTGATGACTATGACAGTAAGGCGTTGGCTGAAACGCTGTCTACATTTACAGCTGGAAATTGAGAAATGCAATGACTGCGGCGGCAGCTGAACCAAAATACATTTCAAGATTAGCGCTTCAGGCAAACCCATTTAGTACTGAGGTAGGAGAAGCCGGTCTGTATCTGGGGCCGGAAATCAAGCAGCGTCTTGATTTGGTATTGCATCTGCTCAGAGCCAGCGACAAAATCCCTTTACTGTATGGCCCGAATGGTTTGGGTAAAACCACAGCCTTAAAAGCATTAATGAATGTTGGCGGTGATGATCTGCGCTTTTGTTTTATTCAGGCAGAACCTTCACTGACCATTCAGTTTATGGTCAGCCGATGTTTACAGGTATTTGGTGCGCCACAGGAAAGCACCCTTGGCAGTAACAATCTGCAGCTTTTGCAACAACGGTTGCAGCAGTTGCAAACTTTACAGGTGCGCCCGGTTTTATTGATCGATGATGTCAGCAAACTGGCTGACCCGTTACGTCAGCAATTAAAAGTCTGGTTTGACTGGCAGCATGAAGACAAATATTTATGGCGTGCTGTCGTGGCGGATGTTGCGGCGGATGCTATTACTTTAGAGAATGATCGCATACAGTCATTAATGCTCAGTCCCATTCCAGCACAGGAAACGGGTGCTTATTTATTGCAGCGGCTTCAAGGTGTTGGGTTCAACGGTGATAGTCCGTTTAATGAGAAAACCTTAACGCGTTTTCATCGACAATCAAACGGCCTTCCTGCCAAACTCAATCGTCTTGCCCATCAATTTTTATTAGGCCAGGGACAGGCCAGACAGTTGCAGCTTCCGCTCCGCTTCAAAATACCGCAAAGCCTGAAAACGCCTGCTATTAAGCTCAGGTGGAATAAATGGTTTGGACTGATTCCAGTCGCTATCCTGTTCGCCATGATACTGTTTTATCAGCAACAGATTAATGACTGGTTTGTTGCGGATAAAAATGCCATTGAGGATGCTGAGGTCAGCAATGATGCTTTAACCGAGGAGCTGCCTTTGGTTATAGCAAATGAGCCGGAACAGTTAACCAGTGTTGCAGAAGCCGATCGCTTAGAGCTAATGGCGTTGCTTGATGAACTTGAACAAACGGTTTCTGAGCCGGAAGCTGACCCTGCAGAGTTTGATTCAGAAGTCGTTGCAGAGACCGAATTCCCCTTAGCGTCAGAGCCTGAGCCAGAAAATAATATTGCTGATTCAGCGGATGAAATGACCTTAACAGAGGAAATTCCTGAGGAGTCTGTTACCGCTGTTAATGCCAATAAAGACGAAGAGAATAACGATACTGACACAATGGTTTCTGAAAATTCTGCAGCACAAGCAAAGATAAACCCTGTCGAATTAAATCCAGCACCTGCTGAGCCTGAAAAAGTCGATAATTCATTGGCGGATACTGAGTTGAAGGATAAGCAGTGGGTTCTGCAGCAATCCAGCACCGCTTACACTTTTCAATTGATGGGGACGTGGGACCGCGAGGAAATTGACAGGTTTGTGAAAAAACATTCCCTCACTGGCAATGTCGCTGTGTTTGATAGTCTGCGTGAAGATAAAGTATGGTATGCCTTGATTTATGGCGTTTATCCATCGCAGGAGGTTGCCATACAATCCAGCAAAAAGTGGCCATCTCCACTGAATAAAGTATCACCGTGGCTGCGACGTTATGACGGCGTGCAAAAACAGATTATAGATAAGGCGCCAGATCGTTAATTAATGACTCACACCGAGTGGTGTGGCTGGTAAATACGGCTCGGTATACAGGTTTCCCGGCCAGTTCAGTTAGCGAAAAAATGCCTTTCCCGATTAAATCCGATAAATTGTGGTGTTGTGGGGCTGTAAAACAGACAATTCCACTGGGTGAATATTGCGCCCACCAGCCTGACTGTTCGTTAATATAATCGGCAAACTGTCTTGCCTGCTCAAGCTGTGTTTCTATTTGTCCGGCCAATCCCGTTTTACCCTGTGTTTTGATGGTCAACCACAAAGGCAATAATAGTTCGGGACCATACGAACCCACTAAAGTATCTCGTGGTGGCTGGGCTAAATAATGGGTGGATACGCTCATTGTTTTTATGGGTTGCTGATACATCAACAGGCCGCATGGCCGAGGCTGGCCTAAACTTTTATGTGGATCAAAACAGACAGAATCGGCCTGACCGAGCTGTTTATCCGTTAACGGACTGTTCTCTAGCAGACTTAAAAAACCACCCCAGGCGGCATCAATATGCAGCCAGCATGGCAATTGCCCAATAATCGTTTTGATGGCGCTCACATCATCCAGCTGACCACTACTGGTGGTGCCTGCGGTTGCCACAATGGCCATAGGAGCATGAGTGCTGCAGGCCTGTTTCAGCACATCAATATCCATCTGCTGTTCAGGATTGGTTGGAATCAATTGTAAATCCAGTCCAAGAATGTCGCACGCCTTGACGACGGAGTAATGAGACTGTTCACTGGCATAGACTCGTTTTGAGTTTAACCCGAATTTTTTCCGGGCTTGCCATAAAGCATCGAGATTGCCATAAGTGCCACCATGCGTAGCATGCCCTGATTTTTGTCCGAATAATGGGCAGAAAAAATCAAAAATATCTTTTTCAATGTTGCCGAGCTCGGGGTAGAGCTCTGGTGACAGTAAATTTCCCTGATGCAAAGCAGCCACAAGCTGTCCGAGAGCCGCTAATTCATTAACGGCCGGGGTCATATGGCTTGCCCAGTTTTTTTGGTTGTGACGCGTTGCTGTGTGAAGGATAAGCGTTACTTGTTCAGCCAGTTGCTGTTGTTGCTCCGTAGTTAACTCCGTCATTCGCAGATATTGATGAATGACGTTGTTTAACGAGGCAGATAATGGGGTTTCATCAACGCTCATTCCAATACCAGCCCGTTATCAGGAAACAGATTCGGTCTTTGATAGTGGATTAGCTGCGATGGTATTGGTCGCTGTTGAAAGAGTGACTGAAAACCCTGATCAAGAATATTCCTGCTACTCAATTCGCTCATCACACCGGTATCGACCGAGACACATTTGATTAAGCTGAGTTTGCTGTTCGGCAATTGCTGGGCAAACCACAAGGCAAGGCTGTCAGACGTTATCTGCCAATTTTGCGTGATTTCATCTGCTTTCAGCAGTTGATCATCTGGTAGCCAGATAGCCAGTTGGGGTGTTACCGGCACTTCAGCTGGGGTATGAATGGTTAAGGCTGTGGGCATCAGTGCATGTAATAACAGTCCATATTGGGCCATCGCCAACAGTGCCATATGGTGAGCATGATGATCATCAAATTGATGTATTGTCTGGGCCTGGCGAACCATATCGGCAAAAGGACCACCACCGGGGACAATCACCACCGAATCATGAAGCGAATAGTCAGACAGTAGAGCTAACCAGGATTTGAGTTCTGCCGTGTGATAAAGACTGCCGCCCAGTTTGACGATGTGCATTTAACGTAATGACTCCACCAGACCTAGCATTGCGGCTGCTTTATCCGCCACTTCCTGATACTCGGCAGCTAATTCAGAGTCAGCAACAATTCCGCCGCCCGCCCAGAATCGCAGGCGTCTATCACTGAAGACCAGCGTACGAATAGTAATATTACTGTCCATATTGCCATCGAATCCAATATAAGCAACGCTGCCACAATACACACCACGGCGTTGTGGTTCGAGCTCTTCGATGATTTCCATCGCGCGCATTTTTGGCGCACCGGTAATGGAGCCACCCGGAAAACAGGCTCTCAACAGACTCACAGCATCCTGATCCTCGGCCAATACACCGGTGATGGTACTGACCAGATGATGAACTGTCGCAAAGGACTCCAGGGCAAACGGTGTGGGAACAGATATTGAACCCGGTTCACAGACCTTTCCCAGGTCATTGCGGAGTAAATCCACAATCATCACATTTTCTGCCCGATCCTTAAGGCTGTTTTGTAATTGTCTGGCAAGCAGTCTGTCGCGCACGGGATTCTGCAGGTCGCGTGGACGAGTGCCCTTAATCGGTTTGGTTTCCACCTGTCTATTTTTGACACGTAATAATCGTTCAGGTGATGAGCTTAATATGGTCGCGTCAGGTGTGGTTATAAATGCCGAAAAGGGGGCAGCATTCTGCTGGCGTAATTGCTGATAAGCCGTCCAGGGATCGCCATCGGCTTCTATTTCATAGCGTTTGGCCAGATTGACCTGGTAACAGTCACCTTCGGTAATATAGTTTTTTATTTGCTGAAATGCCGTTTGATAGGTTTGTTGATCCATATTGCAACGCAATTCACCAAACACGTTAAATGTTGAGGAACCTGATTGTGCGGGTGTTTGCAGCCGATTTAACAGCTCAGGCCAGTATTGCTGCGTGTGGGGATCTAATCCATGACTGACTAACCAGCAGCGCTGCTGTTGATGATCATTAATGACGGCCCAGTCATAAATGCCCACAGCCATTTCCGGTATCTGTTCGGAATCCACTGCCAGGCTCGGCAGATTCTCGATTCTGCGGCCGAGGTCATAACCGAAATACCCAATGGCACCACCACAAAAAGGGAGCTCATTGGATGGTTGCGGGTACTGTTGCAAAATCTGTTGCAGCAATAAAAAAGGATCTTCAGCTGATTGGCTGGAATCAGTATTCCGATATTGAATAGCGGTTGTCTGGTCACGGGTTTGCAGGGTTATAAACGGATCCGCTGAAATAATGTCAAAGCGCCCGTTTTCTCCTTCAGTCATGCTGCTATCCAGAAAAACCGCCCACGGCAAATCACGAATGGCAGCAAACAGGGTAGCGCTGTCAGTTTGGTAAGTTAGCTCAGCGCATAAGGTGGGTAATTGAGAAGTCATCACGATATTTTACGTGAACTGCCTCTGTGCTAGAAGCGCAAGCGCACTTGCAGGCGCATAAGCCGCAGCTGTTTCGTGCGTGCCAAGCAGATTATCAAAATCGACATATGGGCGTTGTAGCCGACTGGCGATCAGTTGGGTGACAAATCGTCCAGTTCCAGCACCAATAACCGGTGCTTGCCAATCAACATCCGGATGTGCGGACAATACCTGCAAACAGGCATTGTGAATCTGCTGAACCTGTTGTTCAGTGAACCAGTGTGCGACATTCTTCCAGTCTGCTGCAGAATATAGATTGGCATCGGTCCCCAGCATTCTGGCCAGTCTTCGTTGGCAATTTTCGATTGACCAATCATTGCCGTCAGCGCTTTTATCATTAATTTGTGCTGCGCTTATTTCATCCAGAATACGCCAGCAATCGCCGGTTGTAGCAAATAACTCAGCGGCCATGGTTTGCCATTGTCCGCGAAAAGGCAACCTCCGACTGACAGCCATTAAAGGTGTCCGAATGACCCCCGTATACAGCAGTTCACCACTGTTTAACCGACCTTGATCATCATAGGCCGTCAGCTCGGGCAGTGATTGAACCAGCGTCATAATATCCGTGGTGGTACTGCCGCAATCAATCAGTAAGGCTGTCGGATAATGGGCTGCGGCTAATTGAGCACTGGCGAGCCAGTTCATCGAAGCTACCGCATCCCAGTTAATCCGGGCTTCTTCCTGACTTAACCAGCCATTTTTACTGAATACCGAGACCCGATCGGCTGGAAAGTATTCTGCTACACAAGCCAGAATTTCCGATACGCCGGCAGCCCGGTCAGTAAAACAATCCGCGAGTTCTCCAGTCATAGTGATCAGTTGCTGATCCAGTTCATTATTCAGTGTATCCAGAGCCAGCCGGATGGCTTTACGCAAAGCATTTTTTCCATGCCAGAGCGGGCAGGGTAATTCGATGGCCTGTAACAACTGTCCATCATTGTCACAGCGAACCACTTTTAAGTGTGCCCCACCAATATCCCAACCACTGAAACAACCTTTTTCCTGTCTATGCATAGTGCGCTTCTTGTTGATTCAAACGTTGTAAATGCTGCCATAAAGGCAGTCCGGAATTGTATTTGCTGGCCGTCGACAGACCGACATAGGCCGTTGTCAGTCGTGGATTGATATCTACCACGACCGGACCTTGCTTGCTTAAAATAAAGTCGATGCCCACAAAGCCTGATAATCCACTTATAGCCTGCTCGATCTGGCTGGCAAGCTGCATTGCCTGCTGTTCAGAAAATGCTTGTGTGGCAACACTGTTTATCAAACACCCTTCAAAGACAAATTGAGTGGCATGTTGTTCGATTAATTGTTGATTAATTGACAGTAGCTGGATTTGAGCATTATCAAGATAGAGACTGATGCTTAATGTTGCCCCATCAATATAGGGCTGAACAATGAGTCTGTCACGTTGGCCTAAAGGTAAAGCGAGTAAATACGCTCTTGTGTGCTCAACAGAATCAAAAATGAATGTATCCAGACAACCTGCTCCATCCAGCGGTTTCACAACATAGGATTGGTTTATCAGACAGGTATCCAGTAATGCATTTTTGGCAGAAAAGGTGGTAGGTGTGGCAATCTCTGCTTTTTGCAGTTGCTGATAACAAAGTAATTTATCACTACAGAGCCGGGTTGCCTCTGCTGAGCAGCCGACGTAGGTTTTACCGGCAGCGAGAACCTGCTGTTGCAAGGAGCAGAGAACATTGTCTGTTTCGGGGGCAATCAGCAGAAAAAATGCGTGATTTTCCAGACAATCCCACCATTGTTGTTTAAATTCCTGTGGATTAGCACATGTGTTTATAGTGATTCTGGAGGAGGATATCATCCATGCAGGCGGCGTTAGTCTGGCATCCCGGAGAATCGTGATTTGAATCTGGCTCAGCTCAAGCAGATCCTGCAAAATGGCTGAAAGCATCATTTCACCCTCATGTGCGAGCGATGATGGCAACGGCTCGTCACACAAAGCGCCACTGGTGATATGCTCGTAGACGACTAAGTTCATTTTTCTGAGGTTTATTAAAGAAGTGTTGATTATACCGGTCATTGATCTGATGGGGGGCAAGGTTGTGCATGCCCGTGGTGGTCAGCGAGAACAATACCTCCCAATAAAGTCACAACTCACGTCCAGTGTGTATCCACATGCGGTGATAAAACAGCTTTTAACATGGTTTTCATTTCCGGTTATCTATATAGCTGATCTGGATGCCATTGAAAATGGCAGCATTGATAAAGCGTTTTATCTGCAATTACACACACTTTTTCCTCAACTGACCATCTGGCTGGATGCGGGAATCCGCAATCTGGATGACTGGCTGATTTGGCATGAACTGCCCAACATCAAACCGGTTTTGGGGAGCGAAAGTCTTGAGGATGAAGATTTGCTTGGGGAGCTGCAGAAAACAGAATTTATCTTGTCGTTGGATTTTCGAAAGGGGAGTTTATTAGGCCATTATGATTTACTCGAGCACAGCGATTTATGGCCTGACACAATCATTGTTATGAGTTTGGACAGTGTGGGGAGTGAAGCCGGACCGGATAAGCAATTATTGAAAAAAATAAACGAACTTAAGCCAGAAGCAAAGTTGATGGCTGCGGGTGGGGTGCGGGGAGAAGAAGATTTACTGGATTTAGCGGGAATCGGTACAAATGGCGCGTTGGTTGCCAGTGCGTTACACAAAGGAAAACTCAGCGTAAATGCTATACGCCAGATAATGAACTGAAAATGCCACCCCGAAGGGTGGCATCTGCATCAGTCTAAAACTTACTTAGCACCAAATGGGTGTTCTGAAGCTTTATATTGTGCAACAACGTCAGCCGCTTTTGGCTCACGAGCGACTGCACGTTTGATAGCTTCTTTAGTCGCACGGTAGTTCCAGTCCTGGATTTTTTCATCGCTGTCAGCAGTGGGTGAAATAAATACACCAACACAAATGAAGCAATCATCAGCTTCACTGGCAGGGATAGTGCCATCTTCAACACATTCAGCAACGGCAACAGAAACACCACGTTGTGCAGGGCCAAACATTTGCACAGCTTGTTTCATGTTTTTGATGGTTACTTTGTTGAACATAACGGTAGCTGGTTTGACCATCAGGTTAGGTGCAACAACAGCCAACAGGCCATTAACACCTTGTTTCTGGTCGGTCAGAGTGCGGCAGAAAGCATCTTCTGCTGCTGAACCACGTGGGCCCATTAATAAGTCAATGTGAGCAACGTTGTCTAAGTCACCATCTTCAATGACTAAGGATTCACCTACAAGTACGCGATCGATAACTGGCATGTTATATTTTCCTGTTCCAAAAAAATTGTCAAAAAGGCTCATTTTTTCCTCAATCGTTTTTGTGAGATTGAGGTTTATACGTAATAAAGGAACGTATCACCTGCTCAGTGGCGCCCGCTATAAGCATCGTGCTACTGAAATTCGGTTTGAATCAAACGCCTGCTCAAACGCAAATAGCAGCAAAGCTGCTGCGGTCATATCTGCGGAGGTTCCGGGATTGATGGCGTGACTCTTTAGTTCTTTATCCCAGACGGTCAACTCAGTTGTTGATTTGCTTAAGGGTCTATTTTTATTCATTTTTAAAATAAATAACTGTGCCTTTTGTGCCACTGTCTGGGCGAGATGCCGGGATTGCTTTCGTATAATTAAAGTGTCCGGCACACGTGCTAGTAAGTAAAGATACGCGATTGTGGTGGCCCATTCAACCTTTTCCCCACATTTCAGCGCTTCTGTCAATTCTTTATAGCCAATATCCCATATTTGCTGGTAGTTATTTACATATTGCAAAGCAATAGTATCCCGATGTTGCGCTAATGCCATGGCTTCCCGCAGAGTTACTTTTGGCTGCTGATTGATGTCTTCCTGCTCCTGTTTTCCCAAACCGCCTGCTTCAGCCAGCCGAATGGCTTCATAACAGAACCGGGCATCTTCCAGGGTCAATGCATTTAATGTGGCTTCAAGTTCAAAGGATAACTGATCAAAAGTGGTACAGCGTTGAATCGCGTCACAGAGCGGTGCAAACAACAGGACTATGCCGAGATTGGTGTTACAGTTAACCACTTTACGCGTGGCTTCAATGGCCTGCAGAATCCGTTTGCCAACCGGTAGATTCGGTTGGGCCATAATCGGAGCGATAGCGGAAGCGCTTAGTAAAAAATCCTGTACCTCCATGTTATGACCATCACTCCAGGTATTCACGTTACCTGGTTTGGGTGCATTGACTTCCTGCTCACAGGCCCAGCGGACACATTCGACAATCTGTTTTTCAGCTAGCATGTTCAGGAAGCGGCAACTTTTGATTTTGTCGGAGAATAGTGTTCACCATCAATGCCAGCCGACCAGCAATATCAATTCCAGTAGCCTGATATAAGCCTTTCCAGGCCGGTACGCTGTTCACTTCCAATACACTGAAACGACCTTGTTGATCCTGAATCAGATCGACTCCGGCATATGGGGCTTCTACAACCGCCGTTGCCTGGATGGCGAGCTGTGCCATCTCATGTGTCACTGTGCTGGCAAAACAGTTGGCACCTTGAGCAAAGTTGGTGATCCAATGATTCGAGCGACGGGTCATGGCCGCGATCACTTCGCCCTGAACGACCATCAGTCGCCAGTCCTGCCAGCAATCGGCTTGTACTGGTGGAATATAATGTTGCAGATAATATGCATCTCCTACGACAGAGAGTTGCTCGAGTTGCGATAGTTGTTCAATGCGCTGAATCCCTTTTCCCTGGCAGCCAAATAATGGTTTGACGACCAGGCTATGGCCTTTAGCAAGCTCTTCAGCTGCAATTTGCAACGCGTGTTGTTTGTTTTCACAGGCCCAGGTGTGCGGTGAAGGAATATTGGCCAGATGAAGTTTCAATGACGTTCTGGCTTTATCGACCGTCAATTCAATTGCGTGAGCCGGGTTAAGTACCGGCACACCCAATTCGGCCAGAGTATGTAACACATCCATACGAAGGGTGATTTGTTCCAGACTGCCAGGCGCAATCCCCCTCACCAGGACGGCATCAGGTAAGGTATTTTCAAACTGCGGAATCACCAATCCTGTCGGGCTACGGGTATCGATCCGGCAATCAGCCAGATCGATACACACTGCCTCCATACCGAATGCCGATAAGGCATCAGTCAGCTGGGTACTGTGCCACCCATGGGTATCATTAAAAATAGCAACGCGGGCTTGAGGCATGTTCAATCATTAAAACCCGAAAGATTGTTTTAATAAATCGGCATTCAACTCACCAGCAGTGAAACTTTTACCGGTTTGAGTACTGGTAATAATCACTTTAGCCGGACTGAACAGCATCGGATCAATTTTGAAAAAGTCGTATTCATACGATTTGAAAATCTGACCAAATGGCCGACCGTAATCTGACGATGTATTACTTGGCATTTTTTCTGCCAGTTCACGTGCTTCATCATTACTGCTGTCAACAAACAGATGTACGGTACCACCATAAAGAATCGCATCATTGGTACGGCCCATGCCGGTCATAAAATCACCACCCGGAGGTGCAACGGGGGTTGTCCCAAAGCCGTCAACAATTTTGTCCATCGGGAAGTGCAGGGTATGCGCTTTATGCATAGCGACTTCAAGTACCCGAATGGCAATTTGCATTACTCCTGCCAGACTGGTGGTTGGTGTCAGAATCAAGGTCAGGTTTTCTGGTTTAATGGCACAGTTATCAGCGATTTTTTCGGCAATTTCAACCGGAGGCATGCTATCGACTTCCAGTACAATCACGGTGGAATCGGCTTTATCCTGATAGCCGAATTCCTTGAATAACTCTTCACGAGCTGCGAGGGCGCGGCCCGGGCCTGAACCCAAAGCATAAAATTTTACATCTTCACTTTTGTGAGACAGGCTCCATCCCGCGTATTGACTGCCAAGACAGCTTAAAACAGGTGTTTTGGCATGTACATTCACTGACCACGGCCATTCAGCAAAACCACTGTTGCTGCCCAGGGTTGCGGTACCTAATCCCCCCATACAGATTTCACCAATCAAACGTCCGGCTTCAAGACCGCCAGAGGCTTTGATGCCGGCATCAACTACGCGAGTGCCATTGGATAGATAACTGATTTCCAGTTGAAGGGCTTGAGCGTTATTGATTAATTGATCAACCAGAGGCTGACAGGCGGCATTAACACTGGTCCAGTTGGCGGAGATTTGACTGCTCATGGAAGAAATCCTGTCTGATAAAAAAAGACAATAGTATACGTCATGCACTTGGTGCCTGTAATGTTCAGGCAGTTGTCCAGTCAGTGTTTTTTGCGAAATGGTTTCAGCACTTGATCAATAACCTTGCAACGCTGCCTTGCAATGGCGGCGGCGATGGCCGGTCCTTTCAGACCTTCACTGACAAACGGTGCAGCATTAATCTGTAAAGCAGCATCAAAACAGGCCTGAAATGCGATTTTTTCCGGCATATCGGCGTTTTCGTAGCCTGGTCGACCGCGAAAATCAGCTTCGCCAGCCAGCAAGTATTGTGAAAACCGCTGTGGTTTACGAAAGGCATCGAGGCCTTCAAATACGGCTAAAACGTCAGCAGCCGATAATTCGAATAATAAATGACAGTGAGTATGAAACTCTGCCACTTTTATCGCCAGACTGCTGATTTCGCGTGGCACACGTAACCGTTCACACAGGTTACGGGTTAATGCAATACTGTGTTTTTCATGGCCTTTATGACTGGGCAGAATATCGGCAGGCGTAGTGCCCTTGCCTAAGTCATGACATAAAGCAGCAAAGCGTACAGCAAGATCATCGCTGAGTCGGGCTGCCTGATCCAATACCAGCATGACATGCACACCGGTATCAATTTCGGGGTGCCATTTAGGAATTTGCGGTATGCCAAACAGCCGATCAATTTCCGGAAACAGAATATGTAAGGCACCCACCTCACGTAAACAGTAGAAAAACAGCGAGGGTTGTTTACTTTGCAGTGCTTTTTCCAGCTCTTGCCAGACGCGCTCAGCAACCAGATGTTCCAGCTCACCGTTAGCAATCATTTGCGAAATTAATTGCCTGGTCTCGTCAGCAACTTGAAAACCAAAGCGTGCAGAAAAACGGGCAAGTCGCAAAACGCGTACCGGGTCTTCAACAAAAGCAGGAGAAGTGTGGCGGAGGATTTTATTTTGCAGATCGACTTGTCCGTTGAAAGGATCAATGACATTACCCTCAGCATCTTCAGCTATCGCATTGATGGTCAGATCCCGCCGGGCCAAATCTTCTTCTAAGGTCACTTCCGGTGATGCATGAATTTCGAAGCCATGATAGCCAGGCGCCGTTTTGCGTTCAGTACGGGCAAGCGCATATTCTTCATGTGTCTGTGGATGCAGGAATACAGGGAAGTCTTTACCCACCGGCCGAAATCCCTGGGCCAGCATTTCATTAACATTGCTGCCAACCACCACCCAATCACGGTCTTTAACCGGGAGTCCCAGTAAGCGATCCCGAACACAGCCACCGACTTTAAATAATTCCATATCGCTATGTTAAGGGTTTTTGGGTTGTACCGCAGGCATCCGTTCCAACATTCGTTTGATGGGTTGTTTTCGCTGATAGTCGTAGGTCGCGGCAAAACTGAAAACGGAACGAACATATCGGCGAGTTTCGGTGAACGGAATATTTTCTACCCAGATATCAGCTGGCATGGTTTGTTCAGGTAACCAGCGTGAAACACGATGTGGACCGGCATTATACGCAGCAGTTGCCAGCACGGGATTGCTTTGAAACTGATCCTGCATACGACGGATGTAAAAACTTCCCATCTCGATATTACGTGGTGGGTAATAGAGTTCAGAGTCATGCTGTAAGGGCTTGTTAAGCCAACGCCCTACCTGTTTACCGGTAGCGGGCATCACTTGCATCAGACCCATCGCACCAGCATGAGAGCGTGCTTGTGGGTTAAAAGCACTTTCCTGCCGGGCTATGGCCAGCAACCAGGAGGCATCCACTCCAACATTCGCACTGGCTTGTCGCATTTCTGTGTCATACAACACCGGGAAACGTAAATCCAATGCATCCCAGTAACGTGCAGTACCCAGTAAGGCAATTGTTTGATTATGCCAACCCCATTTGTGGGTTTCGTTTGCCACGATCTGAAGCTCACGTGGAGTCAAGGTTTGCTGAAGAAAATAGGCTTCACGCCGGGCATCAAGTAGTTCGTCCTGCAGATAAAATTCACGCATGCGCTTTACAGGGGCAGAGTTGACGATGGCATTAGTTTCCAGTGGTTCAGCGACAATGGGGTGATGGTTCATCGTATATTCTGCATCCACTTTATCGGCGGCCAGAAATGCATAATAATCGCGTTCGTCCACCAATGTACGCCATATAGCCTCGGCTTCAGTACGTTGGCCCAACTCGGCAAGACTTCTGGCAAGCCAATATTGCCAACGTGTTTCCTGTCGTGTGTTTTCATCCAGACTGGCAATGGCTTTTTGTACCTCAGGCCAGTTTTGTTGCCATAAGGCGGCACGTACACGCCATGGGTGATTTGGCGTGTCGCCGTAATAGTAGAGTGCTTTATCGTCACGATCCAAAGCGGCCCAAAGACCAATGCTACCCTGAACATCGTGGCGTTCATCCGTGGAAAACTGATAACGGTTTTCCAGGCGTTTCCAATGAGAATACGCCTTTGCAGGATCTTGTCTGGCTAAGCGTTTTAAGCCATAAACCAGGATTTCCCGAGCCATTGGAACATCCTGTGCCAGGGAAACTCCCTGAGCGGGCGCTGATGCGGGTAATTGTGACAGCAAGCTAACAGGATTTTTATGTATATCTTCCCAGCGTTTTGCCCATGCCTGAGCGGTTCCGCTCTGTTTTACGGTTTTGGCAAGATAGTTGGCCAGAGGAAACTGCTGGTTACGTAATGCCAGCAGCAGCCGTTGCCAGCGTAACTCATCGGTCAGCCAGCCCCGCTGTTCAGCGTGATGAAAAACAGGATCACAGGCCTTGTCTTGTGAAGCTGCGACTAACCAGAGTTTTTCAAATGCTTCGGCCGCGGCTTGTGGCTGGTTGTTGGCGATCAAAGCTCGGGCATAGTGGCATTCACGTGTAGCGGATTGCGGTGCCTGATAAAACTCCAGATACTGTTGCCACTGTTGTTTACTCGCCAGTTTATCCAGCCAGGCGCTGCGCAGACGTGCCTTGAAAAAACTTTCTTCGCGGGTTTGCAGAAACTCCCTGATATTTGCCGTTTCGGCATCGTTTAGCCGGTGTTGCAGATATAAATAATCCAGATATTCCTGCAATGGATAGTCTTCCAGCTGATCCTGCAGTTGGCGGAACTGAGTCAGTTGATGCGTCTGTAACGCTTTTTTGGCTTGCTGATATAGCTTTCGCTGTTGATTGAGATCCGTTTCAGCAAAGGCCTGAACGGGTAAAAAAGCTGCAAGCATCAGCAGCATTGCTAGTCGAATGTGAGTTTTCATGCCGGTATCTTAAAGCAAATTGTCAGAGGATGTACTACCGGACAAACTGTTTTGCAGGTGAGTTTCAATATTGTCTAATTTTGGGATAAACGCCACATTGGAGCCAATCTTTATCTGGCAGTGCAACCAGTCGGAGTCAACAATGTCATGAGTGGGTTGCAGGGCGGTTTCATTGATAGTGATAAGCTGCGGAGCACCACAGCAGGCAACCGCATAGTTTTTTATTTTTGCATCATTATTGATGCCATTGATCACACAAAGTTTGTTGATTTGTCGCTTGCTTTGTTGACCACTGCCGATCAGCGTTTCCAAGTCTATCACCTGTAATGGTAATTCACGCCAGAAGAACTGGCCGATATACCAGGCTGAGTCAATATCGCTCTCTGTAAGATGAGGTAATGGAATGACTTCAGCAATCGTTGGGTTCGGCAGCAATAAATAATGCTGTCTGAGCGGTATCAACATGCAATGAATGAAATCAGATTCTTTGCTCATAATCGCCTTTAGTGAGTTATTCTCAACGCTTTTCGTTCGGATATCGATAAGCAAGTTGTTGTTTCAGTGAAATAATCAACTCATCATCCTGATAGGGTTTACCAAGGTAGGCATTTACACCGATGCTTAATGCCCGCTGGCGGTGTTTGTCTCCGGTTCGGGAGGTAATCATCACGATAGGTAAATGTTTAAACTGCGTGTCATTCCGGATAATGGATGCGAATTCAAATCCGTCCATACGCGGCATTTCGACATCCAGTAGCACGATATCCGGGGTTTGTTCGTAAAGTTGCGCCAGTGCATCCACACCATCTTTTGCGGTCATCACATCAAAACCCAAGCGTGTTAACAGACTGCCGGTCACTTTACGCATTGTAATCGAATCATCCACGATCATTGCCAGTGGTTTACGGTTAACTTCGATTTGCTGGAAGCTCTCACTAGCTTGCTGCAGGTTTATCGTACCACTGGGCTTTTGATAGCTTTCAATTAAGGTCGGGATATCCAGGATAAAGATCACCCGCCCATCACCGAGAATGGTTGCACCGTTAATGGCGCTGATCTGAGCAAGCTGAGTTCCCACAGATTTGATAACAATTTCCCGGTTGCTATCAATACTGTCAACAGCCAACGCAATTTTGATATCGCCACTGCGGAACAGTAGCAATGGCATTTGCTGACGTAGATTCTCCAGCAGATTAAGTGGTTGGCCGAGCAGGTTACTCAGTGGAACAAAATCATAGTGTTCGCCATGAAATGTATATGTCGGTTTTTCCTGGGCCATCAATTCACCAATCTGCTGAAGACTGATCCGCCCACCGGCATTGACCGCCGAAAGCGGTACAGCAAACTGCTGCTGATTTACCGAGATCAATAACGCCTGCATCACTGACAGTGTCAGTGGGAGACGCAGGTTAAACTGAGTTCCCTTACCTGGTTGAGAGCTGATTGACAGACGACCTTTGAGAGCACGGATTTCATTGCTGACAACGTCCATACCAACTCCCCGGCCAGCGAGTTGAGATATCTTGTCGGCAGTACTGAACCCTGAGGTCAGAATCAACTGAATCAGTGCCTGCTCATTGGGGATGTTGGAGGGATCGATTAAGTTCTGCGAGATCGCTCGTTGTTTGATTTTTTCGATGTTCAGTCCCTGACCGTCATCAGCAATGGTGATCAAGACCTCTGATCCTTCACGTTGCATACTGATTTGAAGTTGGCCACTTGGATCTTTACCTTGTTGCGAACGTTCATCTGCTGTTTCCAAACCATGCGCAATGGCATTACGCAGAATATGTTCAATCGGAGCCACCAGCCTATCCAGGATAGTTCGATCCAGTTCCAAATCCGCGCCACTGACAGTTAATCTGGATTGTTTATTCAGCTCACTATTGGTTTGCCGGACAATTCTTTCCAGTCGCGGCACTATTGAATTAAATGGCAGCAGACGGGTGTGCATCAGGCCTTGTTGTAAGTCTGTATTCAACCGGGATTGCTGTAGCAGCAGAATATCGGTCTCACGCATCAGGTTACCCATCGAACGGCTGATATTATTCAAATCGTTAACCGTTTCGGTCAGACTGCGCGAGAGTTGCTGGATGGTGGAAAAACGATCCAGTTCCAGTGGATCGAATTCTTCGTTCGCATCATGGACCGTGTCTTCATAACGGAACAGGATCTGTGTTTCGGTTTCTATTTCCAGTTTGCGAAGCTGTTCATGCAAACGGGCTACCGTCTCCTCCATCTCCTCAAGCTGCTGATGCATCACACCATGTTGCTGGGTGACCTGGTCACGGGTAATACTGACCTCACCGGCAAAGTTACTCAGATAATCCAGCAGGTCAGCCCGGACTCTGATTTTCTCAGAGCTTTGCGGGCTGGGAGTGGTGTTATCGGATGAATCCCTGGCAAAACTGCTTGCTTCCGACCGGGGCAGATCAATGAAAGGTGCTTGCTCCGGCAACGTGTCGATATTGTCGATATCTGCCGGAATATAACCTGAGTATTGCTGAATATCGTGCAGTAGATCGGTCGCGGCTGGAATGTGGCTTCTGTTAGCCAGTTGTTCCTGCATTTCTGTCAGGCGATCCTGACAGCGTTGCAACAGACTAAAAAAGCTTTCCTCAGGTTGTTCTGAACGATCTGAAACAGAAAGTACCAACGTCTCGGTTTGATGTGTCAGATCAGCCATTGCCGTGGTGGCTGTTAACCTCGCGCCACCCTTAAGTGTGTGTAAATCACGCTGCAACTGCATTGAGCCAGCTGGGTTTTCCGGTTCAGTCTGCCATTGTTTGATAGCCTGATCAGTTGATATCAACAATTCTGCCGCTTCTTCAGTAAAAGCTTCCAGAATTTCAGGATCAACATCGACCGTTGAGATATCGTCCAAAGCCGTCAGGGTGGAACGGATTTGTTCACGGAAATTTGTGAAATCCGCTGGTGCTTTGTGTTGTATCAGTGCTTCAATCTGATCATTTACAATTTCTAAAGCTTCATCAAGCAGTCCACTTAAATTATCACTGCGACTCTGTGGATGCATTATCAGGCGCTGCATCAGTTGATAAAGTGCTGCGAGTTGAGGCAATGCGCTGTTTTCCGCATTCTCTGCCAGTGTGTTTAGCGTCTGCCGAAGGACTAAGGGAGCCTCATCATTTGATTGCTGCCATATTTCAAGCTGCTGACCGTATTCATTTAACAGGCTGTCCGTTTCCTCCAGGAAACTGACAAGTTGTTCAGGATCGAGTCGTGCACTGTAGGATTGTTCTGATTTTTTGGGACAAAGTTCGAAAATCCGGCGGTCCAGTAGACGAATATCAGGTTCTTCTGTCCCCGTTTTAACGGACTGCAGTAACTGACCCAGTTCAACAATAATGTCATTCAATTCACTGATGGACGCATCAGTGAAGGTTTGCTGCTGATGGTAAAGGTTACGGAAAGTCTGATCCAGTTGAGTGGCAATTATCGCGACGGGTTTTACATTGGCAATATTGGCACAGCCTTTCAGAGAGTGTGCTGCACTGAGCATGGTTTTGTTGATGACTTTACCGGTTTGCAGAATAGCGGTTTCTGCAAACAGGGTTTGCAGATGCTGCTCTGCTTCCTGATAGAAAATATCCCGCAGTGCCTTGTCTTCGTCATCTTCATCAGCAATTTCCAGCACATTCTCCTGTTCTGCAAGTTGTTGGGCCAGAATGGTTAATGCTTGTGCGGATTCGGTAAAATCAGACTCTGCCTGGGTAAATAATGTTAAGCAGTTTTTAATTTCAGGAACTGCCTCCATGGCGAGCGCCATGATTTCATCCGAAACAGGTAATTCATCGTCCAAAACTCGATTCAGTATATGTTCAACTGCTTGTGCCATATCAGCGATGGTGGTTGCACCGGCCATCCGGCCGCTGCCTTTAAGGGTATGAAAATGACGACGGATAGTCGCGATGTCACCGGTTTCTGGTGTTTCACTCCATATTGGCAATAATTGCTGCAAGTCAGTTAAAACCTCATCGGCTTCTTCAACAAAAACTTCGGCAATTTCAGGATTAATATGTTCTTCGAATAGCCAGTTTCCGGCTACAGGACTATCACCGCTTTCAAAGTGCTCAGCAGTCGAAGGCGTTCGTTCTTCAAGTTCAACGGGTTGCGGGTGCTCATCGGCTTTCTGACCAGTGCTGAGGACGGTTGACTGATCATCCTGCAACGCCAATGTTTCCGCTTCAGTGACGCGCTCGCTGGAGTCTGCAGCAAGCGGATCGTAATCTTCAAACTGCAAGGTATCAGTATCTGTTTCCCTGTCTTCGAGTGCCTTGATATATAGATCGACAGAACTCAATTTTGGTTTTTCAGCAGCTGACTTGAAGGTAATAGAATCATCGGCAGAAAAATCAATCTCGGGTAGTTCCACAGCCTGATCCTGATCTGCTGGCTGGGGGATGCCTTCGGGTTCAACAGATTCCTGTTCCGTTACCGTGATGCTGAGTGGAGGGGCATCGGTATCTGTTGCTTTATCCTCGAGTGCTTTGATATATAGAGCAACCGAGCTTAGTTTCTGCTTTTCAGCGGCTGATGCGTTTTCTCTCGATGCATCAACAGAAAAATTAATGTCGGGCAGATCCAATGCGTGGGTTCGCCCAGAGCTTTGACCGTAATTTTGTAATGTTTGCAGGGCTGTTTGCAGAAGATTCTCATCAGCCTGGCCGGTCCGGTGCAGATCGTCCAGATAGATTTCTGCTGAAGCAAGTATTTCTGCCAGGTTCTGTTGGTCATGAGGGGCGGTTAATAATGACGTTTCATCCGCAAATTTATTGGCAAGAGAAGTAAACAGGTTTGCAGCGATATTGATATCCAGAACATCCAGGCTGCCTGCCAGCATCCGTAAACTATTGGTTAAGTTTTCCTGCATTTCATCAGTATCTTCAGCCTGATGATTTGATTGCTGGATCAGCAATTCTTTAATGCTGGCCAATTCATTAAGGCATTCCGTTAAAACGGTTTTTTGTAACTGACGATGAATTGCATCCGATGCATCGGTTTGTCTGAGTCTTGCTTCAATTTGCAGCAAATCATCAGCCAGACTGGTTAACTGTGCATGGTAGGACTTATCCGTTGCCAGACATCTTTGCAGGGCAGTGTGTTGACTATGTAAGCAATTACTTTGCGCCTGATGCTGCAGTAGTGACAGCGTATCCGCCATGCTGAGCAATTGCAGGCTGATATCGTTGACCGCCTCGTCGGCTTGATCTTCTGCAACATCAAACTGACTGATACGTTCTTTTAATTCTTCGAGCTGTTCGAGCAGAGCATTTTGCGCTTCTACCAGTGCAGAATCGCTGTGGCCAATAAGCTGTGAAGCCTGGTCATAAAATGTCAGGTCAAAGCTTTGTTTAACGCCAGTGACCAGTGGCCCATAGCTGCTTGAGCTGGCAACCAGTAGTAACAGTTGTTTTAATAAGGTTTCCGGATATCCGGCCACTAAGGAGTTTTCATCACCTTCACAGACCAGTCTTATCGGTGAGGCCATTTTGCCAATAAGCTGTTTGGCAGTATCTTCATCCCGAATACCTCTGTGGGCCAGGCCTTCAAGCAAGGCTTCTGCCACCCACCAGAATAAGGTGGTTTTTTCCTGCAGACACTGCAACCGCAGATGACGCAAAATCCCACGCATTTTCCGCAGGTTTTTGTCATCTTTTTCACGCATCCAGGTCAACAACAAGTGTTGAAATACGTGGGCTATTTTGTGTCTTTCCAATTCCAGTGGTGGAGCGGACTGCCCTGGGTTAGGGATAATGCTGTCGGGTAGTTTTTGTGAGAGATCCGGCGTAAATACATCTGTTTTAGCAATCACCGGTTTATCTCGTAATACTCTCAATTCATTTATTGCGTCCAGCAGACATAAAGCATTGTCGGGGAATTTCTCATTTAATTTCTGTAAATACGTCGGCAGCAAAATCATGCTGCGAGTCAAGGTTTCCAATGCCTGGTTTTGTTTATCTTCCGGGAAAGAACGCAGATAACCCGCAACGGATTGCATTTCAGCAGCGAGCATCTGGGCGCCATCCAGATTAAGCATTTCCAGAGTACCGTTGACTTGATACAAATGTTCGACACAGCGGCTCAGTGATTCAGACTGTTGAGGATCCTCGATAAATGTCTGGACAGATTGCAATGCCGCAGCGAGTGAATTCTGCAATTCATCCTGAAGCCATGTCAGGGCATGGTAATTGCCTCTGGATTGGGTCATATGCAAATCTCCGCTGGCTCAGCCTGCATCAGGGTAATTTGAAACCGGAGACTGACTTACGCAGTTCGTTGGTCAGTTCAAGCAGTCTGCCGATCGCTGCCGCGCTCTCATTGGTTCCGGTTGAAGTCTGCATGGTGATTTCCTGAATCACACTCATATTTTCTGAAGTACCAATCGCCGCTGTTGCCTGTTGTTTTGCATTGCTGGAAATATTGTTAATCAATTCTGCCAATTGTTGAGATACGGTTTCAATCTGCTCCAGAGAAGCACCGGCATCTTGTGATAAGCGAGCTCCGGAAACCACTTCAGCGGTACTTTGCTCCATGGAACTGATGGCTTCGCTGGTATCACTTTGAATGGTGCGAACCAAAGCATCAATCTGCCGGGTAGCACTGCCTGAACGTTCCGCCAGTCGCTGAACCTCGTCAGCAACCACCGCAAAACCTCGACCGGCTTCACCCGCCATAGCGGCCTGAATGGCAGCATTCAAAGACAGAATATTGGTTTGTTCAGCGATGTCATTGATCAATTCAACGATTTCACCGATTTGTTGGGAGCTTTCACCCAAACGCTTCATGCGTTTGGAGGTTTCCTGGATTTGTTCACGGATGGTATCCATTCCGTGGATGGCTTTTTTTACTGCCCCGTTACCTTGTACGGCGAGGCTTACCGATTGCTTCGCAACTTCAGAAGACTGGCTGGCATTTTCTGAAACCAGTTCGATAGAGGCCGCCATTTGAGTAATCGCCGAGCTGACTTCAGAAATCTGTTGTGCCTGGTGCTCACTGGCGTCGGTTAAGTGTAACGCGGTCGCCTGGGTTTCCTGAGCTGCAGAGGCTACCTGCAATGTCGTTGAGTTAATCTGTGCGACCAGGCTGCGTAATGCATCAATGGTGTAGTTGACGGAGTCAGCAATTGCGCCGGTGATATCTTCGGTCACAGTGGCTGTAACGGTCAGATCACCGTCAGCCAGATCACCCATTTCATCCAGCAACCGCAGAATAGCGTCCTGGTTATGACGATTCTGTAGTTCCATTTCATCCATGGATTGCTTGATTTTGCGTAACGGCTGATAAGCGACCATCAAGGCAAATATCACCGCTAGGATAACGCTTAAACCACTGGCTGCAGCGGTGACCAGGGGATCGGGATAGACCAGAACATATTGTCCGGAAACCAGTAACCAGATACCGGCGAGCGTCAAGCCACTGAAAACAATTATTAAAACAAGGTAAAACAGATTTCTGCCGCTGAGCAGCGATGAAAAAAACAGTTTACTGGTGGCATTCATAGGGCGTGTCCTGAAATAGAATCGTTAAGCGGCTGCATTCAAAAATCTGGGGTCTTCCGCAAGCTTAAGCAGGCTGAAAACATGCCAGTAGGTATCTTGCTGATAAAGTCGACCCTGCAAATATGGTTTCAGATGCAAGTGCTGGCTTGCATCTGCCGGTTCCGGTTGACGTTGAAAATGCTTCAGACCGAAGACTTCATCAACGATCAGACCAGTGAAAAACTCAGGGTGGTTCAAAACAATAACGCGCGTGCGCTTATCTGCAGGAGGGCTGGTACCGTGCAAAAATAAATTCAAATCAATTAACGGTAGAAGATCACCGCGCAGACTGGTTATGCCGGCAACCCAGGGTTGAGATTTGGGAACTGGGGTGATTTGATGCGGCAGTGGAAACACTTCACGGGATTGGCCAAGCGGGATAAGCAGGTGAAGATTATCCAGCCGAAAGCCAATGGCTGTCCAGGCGCCCTCCATATTATCTTGCTGGGACAAGCCCGCAATACGTTGCTGGCTGCGTCGTTCGATATCCTTGAGAGTAGCAATAATATCTTTTGGATTGTCCATTGTGGTCATACTGACACTTCTACCAATTCATTGATTTGCAATATCAGATCTTCCTCTGCAACGGGTTTGCCAAGATAGCCACGTGCACCTTGTCGCATACCCCACATGCGATCAGTTTCCTGGTGTTTGGATGAAACGATCACAATCGGAATATGTGCCGTAGCGCTGTCTTTAGTCAATCGGCGAGTCGCCTGAAAACCATTTAAACCGGGCATTACCACATCCATCAGTATTAGCTGAGGTAACTGGGATTGCGCCATTGCAACTGCCTGCTCGCCATCTGTTGCCACGATCACCTGGTGACCGTTTTTTTCCAACATTTTCTGTAATACATATACTTCTGTTGGCGAGTCATCGGCTATTAAAATTAAAGCCATATAAAACCTAAGCGTCCTTGTTTTTGTTAAGCAAATGCGTCCGTATTGCATCAAGTAAGTCTTCGCGGGTAAATGGTTTTGTCAGATATTGTTCTGCACCGACAACCCGCCCTTTTGCACGGTCAAACAGTCCATCCTTGCTGGATAGCATGACTACCGGGATATCCCGATATTTTGGGTTGTTTTTCACCAGGGCGCAGGTTTGATAACCGTCCAGGCGAGGCATCATGATATCGATAAATATGATATCGGGATGCTGACCACTGATTATTGGCAAAGCCTCAAAACCATTATCCGCAGTGAGAACTTCACAACCTGCTTTCTGCAGCAGGGATTCAGCGCTACGGCGAATCGTTTTACTGTCGTCAATGACCATCACCTTAAGGCCTGAAAATTCTGATAAAGTCTCACTCACAGTCATTTTTACCTACAGCCTGATACATTCGATTAAAATCAACCCTGAAGATAACCCATTTTTGATCGTCAGGCTAGTGACTACTTTCGATGTTAAGGTCTGTTATTCCTTCATTTCTAAACGCATGGCAGAGTATGTATGACTTGAAAATTGCAATCTGTGTCCCATATCACAGTAAATACGGTCTGTTTATCTTTTGTTGTCCCTGGAAGGGCGGGAAAATCGCTTGCAGCAGTGACGGTGATAAAAGATAAACAGCCCTAATTCAGCCAGCCTTATTTTTATTGACTCAGAGAGTTCATCATGACTTCAGCTGTACCGCATCTCATTACTGCCCTGAATGGGCCTTTACTGGAATTGGAATCACATTTACTTGAGCGTCAGGCTGATGTGGAATGCTGGTTACGTGAGCAATGGCTTAAAACTCCCGCACCGTTCTATGCATCGGTTGATTTGCGAAACTCGGGATTTAAACTTGCACCGGTAGACACGAATCTGTTTCCGGCAGGTTTTAACAATCTTAACCCGGCATTTATGCCGCTATGTGTGCAAGCTGCGCAGGCGGCGGTTGAACGACTTTGTCCGAAAGCCCGTCGGGTATTAATCATTGCGGAAAATCACACGCGTAACCTGTTTTATCTGGAAAGCGTGGAAACCTTAAGAGATATTTTTGAAAAAGCCGGCCTGGAGGCGCGCATTGCCAGCTTGCGTGACGATATCAGTGAGGCTATACAGGTCGAATTGCCCTCTGGGAAAACCTGTGAAATTTCACCTTTGGAAAGACAGGGAAATCGCGTTGCGATAGGGGATTTTTCGCCTTGTCTGGTGTTACTCAATAATGATATGTCAAGTGGGCGTCCAGCCATCCTGGAAGGTGTTGAGCAGCAACTTGCGCCTCCACTAAAAGCCGGGTGGGCCACTCGGAAGAAGTCGGATCACTTTACCCACTATTCGATGGTTGCTCATGCTTTTGCTGAGCAAATTGGGATAGATCCTTGGCTGGTATCGCCACTTACATTGCAATGTGGTGAAGTCAATTTTATGGAACGCAGCGGCATGGAGTGTCTGGCACGTAATGTGAACACCTTGTTAACGGCGATTCAGAATAAATACAATCAGTATGGCATTGATCGTGAACCGTTTGTGGTAGTGAAAGCAGATTCAGGCACCTATGGCATGGGTATTATGATGGTGAAAAGTGCTGATGAGTTATTGAACCTGAATCGCAAGCAACGCACTAAAATGTCTTCGGCCAAAGAAGGTCTGGTCGTTGATAATGTATTGGTTCAGGAAGGTGTGTATACCTTCGAAACTCTCGGTGAGGAGGAGGCTGTGGCTGAGCCGGTGATATATATGATGGACCATTTTGTTATCGGTGGCTTTTATCGTGTGCATACAGGCCGTGGCATTGATGAAAATCTTAATGCGCCGGGAATGCACTTCGAGCCCCTGGCGTTTGCCCAGTCCTGTATTACACCGGACAAATTTGATAAGCCGGATGCTGAACCGAATCGCTTTTATGCCTATGGGGTTATTGCGCGACTAGCGTTGCTAGCCGCTGCAAGAGAACTGGCATAATTCAGGCGTTATGCTCACTTAAATAGGCGATAGTCATGGTCTGGTTGTGCAACAGGCTATGGCTATCGTCTTCTCCGGAACAGATTTCACCATTTGAGTAAAAACCGGTAATGCCGGTTTGCATGCCCAGCAGACGCTGAACCGCATACACTTCGTCTGAAACCTGATCTTCCATCACCAGTTTACGACCTACACAGCTGACGCAGATGGCCAGCGCTTTATCGTTAATATCCACTTTTTTCAATAAGATTTGCCGGGCCGCTTCGCTGGCTCCGGCGACCAGCTGATCATGATCGGATTTCAGAAAACGTACGGTTGACCCTTCAGCAATATTGCCGGCAAAGGTCATACTGTTTTCTTTTTCGTTAATCGACAGCAAGGTTCTTATGACATTAACGTTTTTGTCATCCATGATGGCGAACGGAAAATTAAGACCCGAAGAAGGCAGTTCGCTGGCATAGTAGCCGATATACATTTTATAAAGCGGTAAGGCTGGTTTGTTATCCATTTCATAGACCACATTTTTAATGGCCTTGGTGATACGTCTTGGCGGGCCGTAAGGTTTCCAGCCACCTAATGCGCCACTGGTCACAATAGCGTCTTTGCCATAAATTCCTACAGCAATGACAATGCGATCCTGGATTTGATCATTATTCAGTAACAGAGTCTTGCTAAATTTGGCATCATCGCCAGCCAGACCGCCGGTAATAGGAGTGTTGGGCAATACTTCCTGCAGACCTTCAACCAGTTCTGAACCGTTAACATTAAGGCCATCGCTGAGAACAAATACACCTTTTAAATCCGGAGCGACTAATTCATTGGCGATTTGGGCACCTAAAGCATGTGATTGCTCCATGCTGTTGACGGGTTTGCAGATGAAGCGAAGCTGGCTGCGCTGCCACTGCATGGCGGTAATATGTACGCTGTCATCAAACACGCCATCTCCGGTAATTTCACCGGAAGTGGTGCAACCGATAATTTGGGCATTGGGGTAGCGTTTCTGTAACTGGCTGGCAAAATTGCGTTCGCTGAAACGATTAACGGAGCCGAAAACCAAAACCCAATTTGCTTCACTCAATGTCGATGCAGATGAGAGTTTGTTAAAACCGCTTTTGGTAGGTAAATGTTCCTGTACAAACTTCATTTTATTAAACCCAACATCCTGAAATTTAAATGAATCATTAGCATCCTTGTTCTATGTGTTCAAAAAACATCAGCCGATACTACATCAGATTGTCTGATACTGGGAGTAGCTTGATTCAAAATGTGAACTGATTTGCACAAATCTGGCGCATAAAAAAGCCCTGAGCGCCTATTCCGCGTCAGGGCTTTCGAGTAAAAAAAAGTTTTTAACCAGCCAGTTTCTGTTTAAGGATATCGTTGACCTGTCCTGGATTGGCTTTGCCTTTTGAGGCTTTCATAACCTGTCCCACAAAAAAGCCGAATACCTGTTCTTTACCATCACGATATTGCTGTAATTGATCGGGATTAGCGGCAATCACTTCATCAATCATTGCTTCGATGGCACCGGTATCGGTGACTTGCTTAAGACCTTGAGCTTCAATCACGGCATCGGCATCAGCGCCTTTACCATTCCAGATGGCTTCAAACACCTGCTTGGCGATTTTACCGGAGATAGTATTGTCCTGAATGCGAAGTAATACGCTGCCCAGTTGGGCTGCAGAGACCGGAGATTCAGTGATGTCGAGACCCGCTTTATTCAATGCGCCGGAGAGATCCCCGATGACCCAGTTGGCACATTGTTTGGGATCTTTATTGCCTGTCGCGACAAGCACGGCTTCATAATAATCAGCCAGTTCACGGCTGCTGGTCAGTACGCTCGCATCATATCTTGATAAGCCCATTTCACTTACAAAACGATCGCGTTTCTCGTTGGGCAATTCCGGTAAAGTGGCACGAACCTGTTCAATCAAGCCTTCATCTAAAACCAAAGGCAATAAGTCAGGATCCGGGAAGTAACGGTAATCATTGGCTTCTTCCTTGCTCCGCATGGAGCGGGTTTCATTTTTATCCGCATCATACAGACGGGTTTCCTGAACCACTGCGCCGCCGGATTCAATCACATCAATCTGTCTTTCAACTTCAATATTGATGGCACGTTCGACATTACGGAATGAGTTGATATTTTTCAGTTCAGCCCGGGTACCGAATTTTTCCTGACCTTTGGGACGTACGGAAACGTTGGCATCACAGCGGAATGAGCCTTCCTGCATATTGCCATCACATATTTCCAGATAACGTACCAAAGAGTGGATTTTTTTCATATAAGCAACAGCTTCTTTAGCGCTGCGCATATCGGGTTCGGAAACGATTTCCAGTAAAGGCGTCCCAGCGCGGTTCAGATCGATCCCGGTTTGACCGTGAAAATCTTCATGCAAGGATTTCCCGGCATCTTCTTCAAGATGGGCACGGGTGATGCCAATAATTCTCTCACTGCCGTCTTCCATTTCGATGGTGATTTGGCCTTTGCCAACGATTGGCAATTCAAACTGACTGATTTGGTAGCCTTTCGGCAAGTCTGGATAAAAATAGTTTTTGCGGGCAAATACTGAACGATCGGCAATTTCGGCATCAACCGCTAAACCGAATTTGACCGCCATACGAACAGCTTCTTTATTCAATACCGGCAGTACTCCCGGTAATCCAAGATCAACAGCACATGCCTGAGAGTTCGGTGCCGCACCGTAGGCAGTGGCTGCTCCGGAGAAAATTTTCGTTTTGGTTGCAAGTTGGGCGTGGATCTCTAGCCCGATAACAACTTCCCATTCCATAATTGACGGCCTGAATTTAAGTGATTAAAACTTCGAATTGTAGCAATTATTCACGCAGACTCAGAATTTTCCAGTCGCGCTGTCGTGCAATTTCGGCCAATGTTTCATCCGGATCCACCGCGATGGGGGTCTCGACCTGCTCCAGCAAAGGCAGATCATTGTGTGAATCACTGTAGAAATAACTGCCTGCAAGGTTATGCTGATGTTCGGTTAACCAATGTTGTAAACGGACAACTTTGCCATGCTGAAATGACGGAACACCCTGTACCTGACCGGTATAGCGCCCATCAACCATTTCCGGATCGGTGGCAATCAGATGGTCGATACCTAATATTTCAGCTATTGGCTTGGTTAAAAAACTGTTCGTTGCAGTAATGATCAGCAGGGTATCACCCTGCTGGCGATGGTATTCAATCAACTCGCGGCCTTTTGGCAGAATAATCGGCATGATTTTCTGTTGCAGGTACTCGGCACGCCAACTCAGCAAGTTCTGCATACTGTTTTTTGCCAGCGGTTCAAACACAAACTGCAGGAAGGCATTGATATCCAGCTGTCCTGCCTGATAGTCATGATAATAAGCCAGATTAGTGTCGTGGTAACTCTGCGGATCGACGATGCCATTTTCCGCCAAATAGCGCCCCCACAAATAATCACTGTCGCCGCCGAGTAAGGTATTGTCTAAGTCAAATATTGCTAAAGCCATTGTAACTGGTCATGTCCCGATAAATTGAGCGCCTATTGTAAGACAAAATGCGTTGCATCCTCATGTCTCATTCACTAATCTAAACTTATTATAAATAATTATGCTGGCGGCCCGTGCTTATCATTGCCCCCGGCGAGAGATTGAACCGTGATAGACAAAGATGGCTTCAGAGCCAATGTGGGGATTATCCTCTGCAATGACCTTAACCAGGTGTTGTGGGCGCAACGTGCTCAGCATGATTCATGGCAGTTTCCCCAGGGTGGCATTAAAACCAATGAAACGCCGGAGCAGGCCGCCTTCCGTGAATTGACGGAAGAAATTGGTCTGGGCCGTGAACATGTTGAGCTGTTGGCTACTACCCGGGGATGGTTGCGTTATCGCTTGCCCAAGCGTTATTTAAGGTATGGCAACAAACCCTTGTGTATCGGTCAGAAGCAGCGCTGGTTCCTCATGCGTTTTACCGGTGATGAAGCCGATGTCAGACTGGATCTGCATGAAAAACCCGAGTTTGATGATTGGCGCTGGGTAGATTACTGGACGCCCGTCGAGGAAATTGTATTTTTCAAACGGCGGGTATACGAAAAAGCTCTGCATGAATTTGCGCCACTGCTATTTCCTGAATACCGTAAACGGGCCGGTAATCGTGACCCGTCAGCTGGTTAATTCAGTTGCTTACGAAATACGCTGGAATTACGTTGATAGTTATATAACGCCTGTTTTTGCATAGGTAAGTCACTGATTGCAGAGGGCTGAAAGCCATGTTCGATAAACCAGTGTGCAGTCTGAGTTGTCAGCACATAAAGCGTATTCCACCCTGCCGTTTTAGCCTGTTTTTCCAACACGGTCAGTAACTGTTTGCCACGGCCTTGATGACGGTAGTCTGTGGATATCGCCATGCAGGCCAATTCCGCTGCATTGTTTTCCGGATAAGGGTATAACGCAGCACAGGCGACAACCGTGCCATCACGCTCCATCACCGTGAAATGATCAATTTCCCTTTCCAGTAATTCCCGAGAACGTTTGACAAGTACTCCGCTTTGTTCCAGAGGTTGCAGTAATTCCAGAATGCCACCGACATCTTCAATATTTGCCTGACGTGTGGTTTCAAACGAAGTGGCACTGATTAACGTACCAGCACCATCCCGGCTGAATAATTCCTGCAACAAGGCACCATCAATCGAACGGTCCAGCAAATGTACCCTGGAAACACCTGCTTTACAGGCGTTGACAGCCGCACTTAATGACGGGTGATCGTAATCTTTTGCCTGTTGCAGCGTAATTTCCCGGGGCAATTGCTCATTGCTCTGACCAATAAATATAAGTTTGTCGGCTTGTAAGCGCGTGGCCGCTGCGGTGGCAATCGCCTCGGCAGATAAATTAAAGATTTCGCCAGTAAGTGAATATCCCAGCGGCGGTAGCAGTACCAGATTGCCATTAGTCAATTGCTGTTGAATACCTTCAGCATCAATACGTCTGACTTCACCGGTATGTCCCAGATCAATACCATCAATAATGCCAGCGGGGCGGGCGGTGACCAGATTTCCACTGACACAGCGAATCCGTGAATCGGCCATAGGGGTGTGTGGCAGGCCAAACGAAAGTTTGGATTCAATAGCGATACGTAATTCCCCCACCACCCCACGGGCGATCTGCAGACTGGCATCATCCGTAATCCGCAGGCCACGATGATATTTCACTGCAATATTGCGTTTCTCACATTGCGCTTCGATTTGAGGCCGTGCACCAAATACCAGTACCAGTCGAATATCCAGACTATTCAGAATCGCCAGATCATGGATCAGATGATCAAAATTATCTGCTGCGACCGTTTCACCATCAAAAGCAATGACAAAAGTTGCGCCACTGTGGGCGTGAATATACGGTGCAGCCGCTCTGAACCATGAGGTTGTGGTCGCGAAATGAGCGTCTGCAGGTTGTTGTGATGATGAATTCATAATGTCTTTTTATCGTAGTCTCACCACGCTTGCCAAGTTGCGTGTAAAATCCCGTGGTTAAACTGATGTCATTCCGTTGTTGTAGTGTGTCCATCAGTCTCAATTATAGTTGGAGAAAATCAATGCCTGAATATCGTTCAAAAACTTCTACTGCTGGCCGTAATATGGCGGGCGCCCGTGCTTTATGGCGGGCCACAGGCATGAAGGATGATGATTTCAGCAAGCCTATTATAGCGATTGCGAACTCATTCACACAGTTTGTTCCGGGCCATGTTCATTTGAAAGATCTGGGTCAGTTAGTCGCGCGTGAAATTGAACGGGTTGGTGGTGTTGCGAAAGAATTCAATACGATTGCGGTCGATGATGGTATCGCTATGGGTCATAGCGGCATGCTTTACAGTTTGCCATCGCGTGAAATTATTGCCGACTCGGTTGAATATATGGTCAATGCGCATTGTGCTGATGCCCTGGTGTGCATCTCCAACTGCGACAAGATTACCCCCGGAATGCTAATGGCAGCATTACGTTTGAATATTCCAGTAGTGTTTGTTTCCGGTGGCCCGATGGAGGCCGGTAAAACCAAATTGGCCGGGCAGGATGTCAAACTGGATCTGGTCGATGCCATGGTGCAGGCGGCAGATGATAATGTCAGTGATGAAGATGTTGCTCAGGTTGAGCGTAGTGCATGTCCAACCTGTGGTTCCTGCTCGGGTATGTTCACAGCCAACTCAATGAACTGTCTGACAGAAGCGCTTGGTTTGTCATTGCCGGGGAACGGTTCCTTGCTGGCGACTCATGCTGATCGCCGCGAACTGTTTCTGGAAGCAGGTCGGCGTATCGTCGATCTGGCAAAACGTTATTACGAAAATGATGAAGAAGATGTCCTGCCTCGTGCTATCGCCAGCAAAGCGGCATTTGAAAATGCGATTGCGCTGGATATTGCCATGGGCGGTTCCACCAACACCGTTTTGCATTTACTGGCTGCGGCGCATGAGGGTGAAGTGGATTTCACTATGGCGGATATCGACCGGATGTCCCGCAAGATTCCGAATCTATGCAAGGTAGCCCCGGCGACCAATAAGTATCACATGGAAGACGTGCATCGTGCCGGTGGTGTGATTGGCATCTTGTCTGAACTGGCTGCCGGAGGATTGTTACATACCGAAGTACCAACCGTGCACAGCAAAACGATGGCCGAAGGGCTGGCTTTGTGGGATGTGGCACGCAGTGATCACCAGCCTGCGCAATTACGTTATCTGGCCGGACCTGCCGGAATACCAACCCAAACAGCATTTAGTCAGGATTGCCGCTGGCCTTCTTTGGATCTGGATCGTGAAGAGGGTTGTATTCGTAATGTTGAGCATGCCTACAGCAAAGACGGAGGTTTGGCAGTCTTGTTTGGCAATCTGGCCGAAGAGGGCTGTATTGTCAAAACCGCTGGTGTTGATGAGTCAATACTTAAATTCTCTGGTCCGGCGCGTATCTTTGAATCGCAGGATCATGCTGTGACCGCCATTCTGACGGAACAGATTCAGGCTGGTGACGTGGTACTGATTCGCTATGAAGGCCCGAAGGGCGGGCCGGGTATGCAGGAAATGCTGTACCCGACCAGCTATCTGAAATCCAAGGGGCTTGGCAAACACTGTGCGTTGCTGACCGATGGCCGATTCTCGGGTGGTACTTCTGGCTTATCTATTGGTCATGCCTCACCGGAAGCGGCAGAAGGGGGCAATATTGGTCTGGTCGAAGAGGGCGATATGATTCACATTGATATCCCAAATCGCAGCATCAATGTTGATTTAACTGATGCCCAGCTGGCGGAAAGACGTATTGCGATGGAACAACGCGGTGAAATGGCCTGGAAACCGGTTAACCGTGAACGTAAAGTCAGCCTTGCTCTACAGGCTTATGCCGCTTTGACGACCTCTGCGGCCAAAGGCGCAGTACGTGATGTGGAGCAGCTGAAACGCCGTTAAGAGATTAAAAAAACTAACCACAGAGACGCAGAGGGCACAGAGGTTTAAAAAATATATCCGCAGATTACGCAGATTTTCGCAGATGAAAAAAATGAGTAGAGTTAGCTTTTTCATGGGCAAATTTAGTGCTGATTATCTGACTTGATCGTGCTTAATCAATCAAGAGCACTGAAGCGAGCGTTTAGTTTTCTGGAGTGATATCTGAAAGAGACTTGAAAAACAGCCGCTTTAATCTGTGCAAATCTGCGTAATCTGCGGATATTTTCATTTTAGCCTGGAGGTTTTAAAGAGACCTCGGTGCCCTCTGTGTCTCTGTGGTTAATTCTAAAATCTAAATCTGCTGAGCATAAAGTTTTTGATAAATACCGTGTTCCTGAATCAGGCTGTCATGATCGCCATCGGCGATGATTTCACCGCCATCAAACACCACAATGCGATCTGCCTGGCGAACAGCACTTAACCTATGCGCGATTATTATGGTCGTGCGGTTTTTCAGGTAATCCGCCAAGGCGATATGCAGATGGTGTTCGGTATTGCTATCGAGGGCCGAGGTGGCTTCATCGAGAACCACCACACTTGGGTTCATCAATGCCATTCTTGCCACGGCCAGTCGCTGGCGTTGTCCACCTGAGAGTTTGACACCTGAACGTCCAACCAAGGTATCCAGACCTTTCGGCATCGCCTGAATGACATCTTCAATCTGTGCGATTTGAATTGCCTGCCAGATAACCTCATCAGGGTAATCTCGTCCCAGCGTAATATTCTCCCGCACGGTGTCATTAAATAAAGCCGGGTGCTGTAAGACCGTCGCCACATGCTCACGCACGCCTTCCAGTCCGATTTCACTGACCGGCACCTCATTGAAATACACCATGCCTTTATCCGCCGGATATAACCCCAGCAACACATTAACCAGTGTGGATTTACCGGCACCACTTGCACCCACCAGAGCGACTTTTTCGCCGGCTTTGATATCCAGTGAAACTCCACTGAGCACCGGATTATTTTCGTCATAACTGAAATGCAGGTTTTCAATCCGAATACTGCTGGCCTGGCCGTCCACAAACGGATTAGTTTTGGCTGGATAAATCACTTCCTGTTTTAACGAAAACAATTTGTTTAGTCGGGTAACAGCAGCGCCGGCAGCATAAAATGCGTACTGGATATTCAGCACTTCCTGCACCGGTCCCATCATGAACCAGAGATAACCAAACACGGCAAACATCTGACCGATACTCAGATCAGAAAAGACTACCATCCACATGCTTACCGCACGAAAAATATCAAACCCAAACAGGAAAATGACAAAGGATATTCGGTTCGCAGCATCACTCTTCCAGGCATAATCAGTGGCATGCTTGCGTACTCCGCGAGCCCGATCGATCACTCGTAGAAAATAATGTTTTTCACGATTGGCTGCACGGATCTGCTGAATGGCATCAAGTGTTTCGGTCAGACTTTGCTGAAAAACCTCTACTGCCGTGTTTTCATTTTTTTTCAGATTTTTAACGTGCTTACCGACGCGCATGGTGAAATAAATCACCAGCGGATTCATAAACAGAATCAGTAACGCCAGTTGCCAGTGGAGAAACAGCAGGATCACAGCGGTGCCGATAATACTCAGCACAGCAACGATAAACCGGCTGATGGTATTACCGATAAAGTTATCAATCACCTCAATATCGGTGACAAAATGCGATGAAATACCACCACTGCCGCGGGTTTCATATTCGCTGATGGCGATTCTTCCCAGCCGTTTGATCAGCTGTCGGCGAATTCGAAAGGTAATGCGTTTGGCAATAATGGTGAAATAGCGTGACTGCAACACGTTTAAAACCAATGACGCCAAACGTAATACCAGTGTCAGGATCAACATTGCGCTAATGAAAAGAATAGGACCGTGCCAGTGTTCTGGGGTAAACGAGGAGATAAACGCCACAGCAGTACCGGGTTGGTCCAGCAGGACTTCATCCACCATTATCGGTAACAATAAGGGAACTGGAACCGCACAGATAGTGGCAAAGAGCGCGATCAGGTTGGCTTTTATCAGATGCTTTTTATAACTCAACGCCTGTTTGAGTATGCCTTTAAGCTGATAGCTGGTTTCTGTGCTCATGGATGTTCGTCAATTCAATTTCGTTCGTTGGGCGGGAATGAATGGGATCGTTATGCCAACATTAGACCAGTATTTGCTGGCCATGTCGGTTAAAAAACAGTTCAGGTTGGTAACCCCATATTTTCATTACGGTTTCAGGTTTAAGCACCTGCGGTGGAGATCCCTGGGCGATTAATTCACCCTGATGTAATAGCCACACTTTGTCAGCATAGCGGCTTGCTTGGTTCAAATCATGCAAAATACTGATCACCGCAAAACCATTTTCCTGACAAAGCGATTTTACCAAATTCAATAACTGATGTTGCTGTCCCAGATCCTGTGCCGAAGTTGGCTCATCCAGTAATAATAATGGGGCAAGTTCTGCCTGCGACAGTTGCAACAACACTCTGGCCAATTGTACCCGTTGTCGTTCCCCACCCGACAGGCTGGTATAAAGCCTGTCAGCAAATTGCCAGGTATCGGTCGCCTGCATCCACTTTTGAACGGCATGATTAATCTCACGAATATTCAGGCTGAGTGGTGTGGCACCTATCGCAACGACCTCCTGCGCCTTGAATGGAAAAGATAACTGGCTGGCCTGGGGCAATACACCCAGGTGTTTGGCCAGTCGTTGTCTGTGCCAGTATTCTAAAGATTTGCCATGCAGATATATCTGACCTTGGCTGGCTGACCATTCACCACAGATGGTTTTGATTAAACTGGATTTACCCGCGCCATTCGGGCCTAACACCGCAATGAGCTCGCCAGAAACCAAACTGGCTGCTGGTAAATTCAGAATTTGGTGGTGTTCCTGTTTAACAAGCAGGTTTTCGATAGTGAGCATAAGCAGGCTTATAAAGTACTGAGGCGTTTACGTTGCTGGATCAGCAAAAAAGCAAAGAAGGGCGCACCGATTAATGCGGTCACCAAACCTACCGGTAATTCGGCAGGAGCCAGCAACACTCTGGCACCAATATCTGCTATCAATAACAATACTGCTCCGGTGAGCGCGGATAATAGCAGTAATAATCGATGATCCGGGCCCATGGTCATACGCACCAGATGGGGCACCACCAGACTGATAAAACCGATAATGCCGGTGGCTGAAACGGCAATGCCAATGCCGATTGCGCTGACCACAATCAATTGTAGTTTTAATTTCTCGACATTGATGCCCAGATGGCGGGCTTCGGCTTCGCCCAGCAGAAAGGCATTTAATGCTGGTGCCTGAGTTTGGTAAAACAATAAAAGGCAAAGGCAGGTCATTGCGGACAGCCAGATAGATGTATTGTTTGCGCCGTTCAGCGTACCCATACCCCATAAGGTCAGCTCGCGTAACGCCATATCATTGGCGATATAGGTCATAAAACCAATGATTGCCCCGCTAAAAGCGGCAACTGCAACTCCCGCCAGCAACAGAATCAATACCGAAGTCCCCCCATTTTGAGATTGCGCCAGCCGATACACCAGTAAGGTGGTTATCAAACCGCCCAGAAATGCCGCTACAGGTGTTGTCAGATAGCTGAGCGAAGCCGGTAACAATACGATGGCAATGGCCGCGCCAAGCCCCGCACCGGAAGAGACACCAATAATGCCGGGATCGGCTAAGGGATTACGGAATAGTCCCTGGGTGACAGCACCACAAAGGGCTAATAACGCACCGATAAAGATAGCGAGTAAAGTTCGTGGCCAGCGTAACTCCCAGATAATGGCGGTTTGAAAGGCATTTAACTGACTCAGTTCACTGCCGAAAAACTTATCTAGTATGCTCAATAAGCTTTGTTTTGCAGGCAAGGTCATTGGACCCAGCATGATCGATAACAACACCGTTACCAGCAATAACATGACCATCATCAGCCAGATGCTTCGGCGCCAGCCATGCAAGCTGGCAGGTAAATATTTGGCATAACTCATCGTGCTGAGGAATAAATAATGGCTGCCAGCTGATCGGCCTGTTTTACCGCAGTTATGCTCAGTCCTGCGATTAACTTACTGGCATCAATACTGATAATGTGCCTGTTTTGGCCGGCAGCAGTATTTTTCAGCAAAGGATAGCGAGACAACAGCTGCTCCGTTTCCGGTGCGCCATTACTGCGGTTTCCAACCAGAATGACATCGGGATTCATTGCCAGAACAGATTCCAGCGACACTGACTGATAACCATTAAATTCGCTGATATTTTGACCATCAAGCACATTGATGAGGGCATGACCAACCGTGTCACGTCCAGCCTGTGATAATCCCCGATCATTCAAATCCAGCAGAAACACCATTTTTAAATTTGATCCATTGAGATGATCGGTGATGGCGGTTTCCATTCGCTGAATATCGACGATTAATTGCTGACCGGTTTTTTCGCGATCCAGTGCTTTGGCTAAGTACTGAATATTACTGCGAAGGTCCGCAATGGTTTGCGGACTGTTGAGCTGGATAAAGTTAATCTGTGCATTTTGAATGGCTTTTACAGTGGGAGCAGGCCCTGTATGGTCGCTGCCCACAATCAGATCCGGTTGTAAGGATAAAATCGCTTCGGCCGACAACGCACGGTGATAGCCGAGTTGTTTAACATGATGACTTTTGAGTAATGGCTCACTGGTGATATCGGTGGCGATAATGTTGGAGCCAACCCCCAAGGCCAGCAAAATTTCTGTGGCATTGCTATCAACACTGATGATTTTTTTATCGGCATGAACCGGCTCAGCCATCGTAATTTGAGCCGTTAACAGTAATAAAACGCCGTAAAATAGTTTTCTCATATTAAGACGAGAAAATGTAGATTGAGACATGAATAGCTCCAAGCAGGGTAAATCAGTTTCGGGCTCGTTATTGAAGAACGCCATGAGCAAATGCAGAAGTTTAACCACAAATAAATAATTTGTTAAGTTAAATCTAAATGATAATCGTTATTATTTACATGTTGTGTGAGGTGTGATAATTTTCCCAGCCTGATGCCGTAATTCTTATCTGCAAATCAATTTTTTGAACGTTAAGGCGATCTTTACTGAGGAAATAATGAACACACAACGTAAAACCCTCCCTACCCTGATTCAGTATGTGCTTTTGCTTAGTCCGCTACTGGTATCAACCAGTCACGCCCAAACGCCTTTGCAAATGGAAGAAATCAAGATCACTGCAACACGTAATGCAGAGCAGCAAGACTTGCAGAGTCGCAATATCACGGTCATTGATAAAGCTGAACTGGATCAGGTTCAGGCGACTTCTGTGCCACAGACGGTAGCTCATCTGCCCAATGTCACGCTGAGCGGTGGGCCAAGGGAAGATGTTCAGAATGTGAATATCCGTGGTTTGGGAGATAACCAGGTATTACAGCTGGTGGATGGGGTCAGGCAGAACTTTATGTCAGGCCATCGCCCGACCTATTTTCTGGACCCGGAATTAATCAAAAATGTCGAAGTAGTGAAAGGACCGAGTAGTGCGTTGTGGGGGTCAGGTGCCCTGGGCGGCGTAATTTCACAAAACACCATTCATGCGGCTGATTTGCTGGGAACCAGTGATTTTGGCGGTTTTATCAAGCAGGGTTATCACAGCAACAGTGATAAATGGTTGACCACCTCAGCACTGGCTGGACGAGGTGATAATCTCGACTGGCTGGTTTCTGGTTTTTATCGTGATGGTAATGACCTGGAACTGGGCAATGGGAAGAATCTCGAGGGTTCTGCATCACGTGATAAAGGTTTGATGGCGAAAGTAGACTGGTTTATTGATGATGCACAAACCGCGACATTTAATCTGCGAACTTCCGAGGTGAATGGCGAGATTCCTTCGAATGGCGCAGCCAATGTGGGATCCTCTAATTTTATGATTCACCGCGAAAATCAGACTGATCATGCTGCAGTGGATTATCGTCTGAATCCAGACAGTAACTGGCTTAATGCCCAGCTGATGCTGTACTGGAACAATACCGAAATGCAGGAATATCGCTTATCAGATCGACGTGCTGATCGGACTGAGATCGAAACGCTTGGCTTAAATCTGAATAACCGAACTGAGCTGGGTGACATTAGTTTTATCTATGGTGTGGATGGCTATCAGGATAAGTTAACTAGTAGCCGTGCTGGGTTAAATCGTCCTACACCGCCAAATGCCACAACCGAAGTTTGGGGAGCATTTACCGAAGTTCATATTCCGTTTGCCGAAGCTTGGCGACTAGAACTTGGCAGTCGTTATGATTATTTCAGCACTGAGGCTAAAAATTTAAATAATGATCGTAGTGATAATGCGCTTTCACCCTCAGTCGCTTTGGTATGGCAAACCACAGATAAGTTGAATCTGACCTTACGTTATGATGAAGCTTTCAGGGCACCAACTGCTGAAGAGCTTTATACAACCGGAACACATTTTTGTATTACTTCCACTGCCTGTAATACCTTTATTCCCAATGCTGATCTGAAACCAGAAGAATCTCAAAATATTGAATTCATTGCTGACTTTAATACGCAGAATGTTTTTACTCAACAAGATCGCTTTGGCATCAATGGGGCATTGTTTTATAACAATATTGATAATTTTATTGAGCAAACAGTTGATAACCCTGTTTTCTCAGCTTTACCTTTTCCACCTTTTTTCAGTGTAGATGCTGGTCATACCACTTATAACAACGTTGATGAGGCTCGTTTAAAAGGCTTTGAGCTAACATTTAACTATGGTCTAAATGATTTTAATGCTGCATTGTCGTACGGACAGACCCGTGGTAAAGATAAACAGACTGGTGAGAAACTGAGCGGTATCCCAGCAGATAAATGGGTATTGGATCTGAGTCAGCGCTTTATCAATCGCAGTGTTAAAACAGGTCTAAGAGTCAGTCATGTTGAAACTCAGAACCGAACTCCCTCCGGAGATAGCCGTGATTATGATCGCTATACTCTGGCCGATATTTATGCGACATGGGAACCAGTTACCATGCCCAACCTAAAACTTGATCTCAGCGTGAATAATCTGACCGATCAATATTACCGTGTGGCCTTTCAGGAGCTTTATATGCCGGGACGTGATGTAAGATTAGCCGTACGCTATCAGTTCTAATGCGGAGTAGATTTATGCAACAGGAACCAGCAGTAACAGCAGTCTCAATAATGCCGGGACAAAATGCGCAACAATTACTGGAACAGATTAGCGATTGGGGTTCGATGACCACGATAGTGATTCATGGTGGTAGTGTATTCGAATTTACCGGTCCTTTTCCAAAAGCAACAGTGGCAGAAGGATTCTATAACCTTAAAGCTGACAGTAACGGTTTTCATGGCCATCTTAATCTGCAGAAAGTTGAGCAAATCAGCTTTCAGACCAAACCCCATCGAGGTCGCGAGAGTTATGCCTTTGTGTTTGAGGATGTAAACAGTGAAGTGATCTTTAAAGTGTTTCTCGGTCGCGATGAACGAGGTGAATTAATCGCATCACAACGCGAAAAGTTTTATCAGTTAATGCAGCAATATCAGCTGTCAGGACATTCCGATGAAGAATAAAGGTTTGGAACAACAGATCAGCGATGAAATCATGATGATGGTCAACAGCCGTAAAACGTTAATGCTGTCGACGCTTGATGAAAATAATCACCCTTATGCATCCTATGCAGCATTTGCGGTAGGACGTGATTGTCTCTATGTATTACTCAGCGATATTGCTGTGCATGGTGTGAATCTGCGGATTCATCCACAGGCATCCGTGCTGATTATCGAAGATGAGGATTCGGCTATTGAATTGTTTGCCCGGTTACGGGTGAGCTACCAGATAGAGGCGGAATGGATTCAGGTCGATTCAGATGCCTGGAATGTGGGCATCGCCTTATTAACTGAACGTCATGGGCAGCGAATTACCAATCTGAGTCAATTAAGTGATTTTCGTCTGTTTAAGCTGAAGCCGAAAGGGGGACGTTATGTGAAGGGGTTTGGCAAAGCGTATCAGATTGATGGTGGCACGCTGGCAGGTAAGAACCTTGAGCATTTGCGCGATGGCCATAAAAAACGTGAAGTGGTGGTCAAACCATCCGCATCAGAATAAAAATAGCGCTGTGAATTCACAGCGCTATTTTATGGTGTCGTTTAGAAATTCCCCCACGAGCTTTTCTTGCGCATCCTCAGGCTCGGCATAATCAGGCCAATGATTATTCCACCAAATAACACGGCGGCACCAATTAAAAACCAGTTTTTTGCATCATTGTCCTTCAGGGTATTGTTTTCAATCACGATAGACTGAATCTCATGATCAATTTGCTGCAACCGTTCCTTTAATTGACGATTTTCGTTTTCCAAAGCCACAGCATTAGAGGCTGTACGACGTATATCATCCAGCTCCTTGCTCAGGCGTTGAGCGGTCTCTTTCAGGGTCATATTTTGCTCATCAGCCTCTGAGGTTTGTGAGCTGAGTTGTGCTAATTCTTCTTTATATCCGGTGACTTCCAGTTCAAGGTTGGCAATACGCTGTTCTTTGGCGGCTAATTGTTCACGCGCGCTTGGATTATTGTTTAAATAACGTGATAACACCCAGCCTTCGATACCATCATTGGTGCGTACTTTTGAATAGCCTGAGGGATCATTTTCCAATACCGTCAGTTCGGTGCCGGATTTCAGCATTTTTCGAATACCAAACTCCAGTCCCTGGCCATTACGCATGGTAATTTCCAATTCATCTGAAACATAACGGGTTGTCTGGGCAGCACTGATCCCCGGCAGTAATATCGGAGTGGCAAAAAGCAGCAGTGTGATAATCAGTTTTTTCACGTGTGAATCCGGCATTAAATTTAAAGCGTCATTCTAGCAGAAGCTATAAGACTGATTTCAAGTGCAGATAAGAATCATTATTAGGTTTTAATATGAGTTAATGGTTTTGTCATACAAGCTTGATAGGCTGATCAGCTAATCGAATGAGGTGGTTTATGGAAAAGTTCAGAATAATGTTTTTGTGCACAGGAAACTCCTGTCGATCGCAAATGGCAGAAGGCTGGGCCAGATTTCTGGGGGGCGATGAGATTGAAGTTCGCTCTGCCGGTATTGAAGCGCATGGCCAGAATGCCCAGGCAATAAAGGTAATGGCCGAAGCCGGTATTGATATCTCACAACAGGAATCAATCCGAGTAAATGGTGAAATGCTGGAGTGGGCCGATTTACTGGTGACGTTATGTGAGAATGCTGACGAGCAATGTCCAGTGGTCAGTCCGCATACGCTACGCTTGCATTTACCCTTGACCGACCCGGCAAAGTATCGTGGTACTGAAGAAGAGATCCTTGCCGAGTTTCGACTGACCCGGGAAAAAATCAAGCAACGTGTTAATTATGTTCTGCAGCAATTAAACAAATCAGCTGTGAATGCCCGTTAAATATTAAGCCGCTTCCTGCAACTTATCTGGCTTAAATCGCCTCAGAAAAAGGCTGGCAATCTGATAGATTAAGTTGATAAAGACTGTTACCCGGAATTTTCTTCGCTTTGGATTTGGCCTTGGTGGCATGCTCTGCCAGATCCGCTTCATCAACCAGATAACTAAAATCACTAATGGTGACAGCGCCGATTGACAAGCTGAGCAATGGATAGAACACCCGTTGCCCATAGCGATCCTGCGCCTCAATGCCTCCTTGACGGAGATGTTCTTCAGTATAGAGCTCCGGATACAACAGTTCGAAATCGTGAAGCATTCTCTGGCAACGTTTCTGCCAGTCAGTGCTGTCAAATATTATAATAAAATCATCACCACCGACGTGACCGAGAAAGTCCATGTCATGATCAATGTGCTGACTGAGAATTCTGGCGGTTCTGGTGATGACTTTATCGCCCTTGTTATACCCATAGGTGTCGTTGTAGGGTTTGAAGTTATCCAAATCAAAATAACAAACCGTCGCGTGACGTTTCTGACCGATAGCCTGTTGGATATGCTCATTAAGTGGGACATTTCCAGGCAGTCCGCTCAAGGGATTGGCATAACGCGCAATCGTCAACTGTAAATCCGTTATTTGTCTTAACAAATCAATCAAACTGCCGACACCACGGTAATAGCCGTGTTCACTAATGATGAATACACTGTGTTGATGAGCTGAATTCTGACTGGTAATTTGCTGACTGAGTTTTTTCAGTGTCAGAGAGGTTTCTGCAATAATTGGCTTCTTATCCATAAACAAGCGGATAGGTTTCCGGCCATACAAGTCGCGTCCATATCGGCTGGCATAAAGGGTCAAAAATTCATCCCGCCAGACGATGCCGGCAATCGTATTGTTCTCATTCAAAACGGGTAATGCCGCCAGATTCATCTCATTTTGAAAACGCTCGCCCACATATTCAAAATCATGGTAAGTTCGAAGCGGTGTCAATTGGGTCAGCAAGCTCACCACCAGTGAATCTGAGCGTGGTACCCCCGAAGGGATTTTTTCTCTTGGTTCACGCTTGGCAAATAGCGATGCTGGCAGTTGACGCTTCGGGGTAGCTGTAGGCCGGGAAAAATAATAGCCCTGGACAAAATGCATTTCCATGGATTGTGCCACCAGATATTCTTCACGCACTTCAACGCCTTCACCGATCACACGGCAATTGCTGCTGAGGGCGATATCAATCATCGATTGCACAAACTGTTTTTTCTGCTGATCTTCATGAATATTCTGCATGAAGTGTCGATCCAACTTGACGAAGTCAGGCTTCAATTCTGACCAGGTACGCAGTCCCGAATAACCTGCACCTAAATCATCAATTGCAATGGAAAAACCCATATCACGATAGTGAGCAGTCGCTTCACGCATCAGATCGTAATCATCAATTGGATACTGCTCGGTTAATTCAATAACAATTTGTTCGGCGGGAATTCTGGCTTGCTTAAGAAATTTTGCCGTCAGACCATGTGGATAATCGGGTTGTAATAACGCTGACGGAATCGTGTTGATAAAAAGTTTGGCATTCAGGTCAAGCTCACCAAAACGGCTAATGGCGATTTCTCTGCACAGCAAATCCAGCTCAGCCAGGCGACCATGGCGATTGGCTGCATCAAAAAGATTTATCGGAGAATGCAAAACACTGTCTGAGGGACCACGAATCAATGCTTCATAACCATAAATCTGATTATTTTTTAATGAAACAATCGGCTGAAAGATAGGGGTGAGGGCCGCGGTGGCGAGAATGTCTTCCAATGACTTAAATTGTAATAGTTCTTCTTGAGTCATATTGAATCCGGAAATTATTTAGCCAAAGTCTTATTAGTCGGAAAAGGTCATAAAGTCAGTGATTAAAATAAAATGATGGCGCAACATGACCCCCCTAATTAAGCGGGATCAAAGTATTGCCTCGGCAGTCAGGTAATCAGTTCAAGCTGTTTTGGTAGGCATTCATCGCTTGTTTTAGGACATTCATCGCTTCCTGATGATCAGCAAAGCCTTGAGCTTCCATGCCTCCATTTGGGCCTTTGTAATTTTCAAACCAGAGACGGACGATTTCAGAAACCGCCGGAAATTCTTCGTCCAGTTGTTGCATCGACTCAACGTTAGCAAAAGGACTATCTTCGGTAATAACAGCGACTAATTTGTCATCCTGCTCACCGTCATCCAGCATTTTTAATACACCTATCAAACGTACGGACAAAACCTCACCGCGAGGGATAGACTGGCCCAATACCAAAACATCCAACGGGTCACCATCCCCCCCCAGCTCTTTTGGCATTGCGGTGCCGGGGATGGTGCCGTAATTTCCCGGGTAACCCAGGTAATTCACGATACGTGGTTTGTCATCTTTTAATTCCCAGATAACCTCCTGAGTGTTGTTTTTATTCATTTCCCATTTTGCAGATGTACCGGTCGGAATTTCGATCAGAGCATTCACTTCGCCTGCGACATTAATGGCGGAAACCGCCATTAAGTCCTGGTTTGAAGATAACGTGAACGAATCTTTAAGCTGCATGGAATGACTATGATTAATGGCTTTGTCAAAACTCAGACCGGCACCGGTCATTTGTTTTTTATAGCGCAGCATATAATCCACTTTCTTATTGGCACGAAACAGTTTTTCAAATTCCTTTTTATCAAAACCTTCATACTGACCCATTCTGGAAGCAGACATGCCAATACCGCCGACATTGTCAGATTTCACCGCTAAAATAGCGTCACTGACGTCTTTAACGGCTTTTTTATAGCCCTTCATTGAATTTAAGTCGTATTGGCTTAAATCGACTTTGTTGTAAATTTCTTTCCCCCAGTAAAACTCAACAAAATTGATGGCTGGTTTGGGTTTATCCCAGACAATTTCACGGGAAAAATAAACCAGTGAGCGATATAAGTTGTTATGGAAGTTTTCCAGACCAAGACTTTCTGGCAATGCACTACGATCAATTGGTTCAAACTTATCGTCATACAACCATAAGTTGTTTTCTGCCTGCATCTTGCTCCAGAAATCATCCATCGAGGTTAGATCACGATAATCGTCAGCAACCACAACATGCACTTCAAAATTGGCACCGCCATCCGGCATATGCCAGAACACGTTGAACGTATGATGACCATCGGTCAGATATAAACCATTATCGGGGCCTATCACCACTGTTTTCATATCTTTCGTGGCTGTACCAACGGGATCGGTACATTCAAATGAGCTGGCAACAGCGACATTGGATTTTGAGGAATAGTCTTTAATGGCCTTCTGGCCATTGGCTTCACAGATTTCATCAAATTTCTTTTCAGTATCGCCTTCATAACGTCCCAGTTTGTAGAAAACCTGGTCATAGCCGACAGAGGATTGTGTCGGTTTAAGCTGATGTAATTGAACCGGGATAACATCGCCTTTTTTGGCTTGGGCAAGATGATCGTCAGCAACAACCATGCTGCTGAAGAGGCTCAGGCCGGTTATCGATAACATCACTAAGCGTGACATAGCATTCATAAAGAACTCCGTGAATTTAACAGTCGTTGAACAGGTGGTATTCAAAAAAAAGCCCCACCTTTGAAATCCAAGGTGAGGCTTTTTCTCAGGAGATATGCTGCGTCAAATTAGAACGCAACCTGACCACGGAACATAAAGGCTTCGATATCGCCTTCCAAGTCTGATGCATCATCAGATTTGATGTCCGCATCAACATAGTTCGCCATAAAGCGAATATTGTCGTTCACATACCAGTTCACACCCAAGGTCCAGATATTGCTTTCTGTTCCACGAATACCACTGGTATTTTCCAATGCTGCACTGCTATCCCAGATATCCAGTACGTCATAACGAGCAACCAGTTCCCAGGCACCAAAACCACCTTTACCTACAGGATTTTTCGGTGAGATAGTGCGCATTGCGCCACCTTTATAACCACGAGCTTCACCGGTTAAAGTGTAAGTCGCTAATGCATACCAGCCATCAGCATCAGCATCCTTGGCTTCTTTGCGGTTTAGCTGTTGCGTATAGTATTCCGCCTGTAAGGAGAAAGGCCCCATTACAGTGGCCGCTTCAAAACCGAATGTATCTGCATCTTCAGTACCACCGTAGTTCACTTGTACAGGGCGGTCATTAAAGAAGTGAATGCCAGGACGGGCACGTAAACGGCCGTTATTGCTGCCTAAATTATTACCATCAAAAGTTTCTTCAAAACCAACATGGTGGTAGCTTGCACCTAAATGAACCAGTTTTTCTTTCTCTTGAATTGGAGCAAAGGTGACACGACCTGCATAACCATAATCAGAGTCTTTACCTTCCCAACCATCACTTTCAACACCTTCGCCAAGATAAGCACCACCAGTTAATGTCCAGTTTGAACCGCCGGTTGCAACAGTCAAGCCATTACGACGACCTAATGCAAATGTATTTGTAGGACCGGAACGTTCCATTGTTGAGATACGATTAGAACTGGTCAGCTCTTCCAGACCAACTGGCATCTTATGGCGGCCCAGTTTCAATTTGACGTTTTCAAAACCTTCATAACCGATAGTTGCATCAGTAAACTCAGTGGCTTCATCCTGACCATAGTTAATTTCTAACGCATAGGTCCAGTCAGTGAACATGGTGCCTTCCATACCAATACGAGCGCGGCGGAATTTTGCACCATTACCAAATTCGTCAACACTATCAACATTACGGTCAAAGTAGTTATCGTCAATAAACGCATAGTCAGCATGAATACGGCCGCCAATATTGGCAGTAAATGCTTTATCAGAAGACTCAAAATTCAAGCCTTTTTTGTCTAATGTAACGATTGAAGAAGGTTTACTATCGACCTTCGTCATGATTTCTTCTTTTTCAGCAGCAGCTTGTTCTTCTTTATCTTTAGCTGCATTCGCCAGTAATTCATAATCTTCAGCGCTGATAGTACCTTTGTCACGTAACACTTTCAGCAGGTCGACCATTGGGTCAGCCTGAACAGGTAAAACGGCTGCACCCATCAGTGCGCCGGCGATTAATAGAGATGTAGGTTTCAGTTTCAAGGGGCTATCCTCTTAGTTGATAAAACAAATCGGTCTTAAGTCCGAAGACCCGCACACCATAAGACTGGAATGTTTCAGGGTGATGATGTTTCTATTACAGTTGTGTTACATAGCAACAAAAGTGGAAATTTGTTGTTAAAACGCGACAACCTGGATAAGACAAAAATGCTTGAAAAATCAATATAAGCCCCAACCTATTGAATCATTGATATCCGTTAAGGAAAGAACATGTTCAAGTGGCTTTTTTTGCTATTTCTGCTGGTGCCGATTGCTGAAATTTACGTTTTAATTGAGGTTGGCGAAGTCATTGGCGCGGGTTGGACCATTCTGTTTGTGATTGCCACCGCAGTGTTGGGGGCCTGGTTAGTCAAGTTACAGGGGCTTGCCACTATGCAGCGTGCCCAGCAGTCAATTCGGCGAGGCGAAACACCCGCTTTGGAAATGCTGGAGGGCATGACTTTATTTATAAGTGGTTTTCTCTTGCTGATTCCGGGATTTGTAACTGATGCTGTTGGCTTCTTATTACTTATTCCAACGTTACGACGTGCTTTGCTACTGAAATTAATTCGTAACAGCAATGTGCTATTCCGTCAGCAATGGTCGGCACGTAGTCGCTATTCACAAACGGATGACATCATTGAAGGCGAAGTCATTAAGGATGACGAACAGCGCAATATTCGTTGATGCTGATAAATCAAGCAATTCACTGCATCTGACAGTTTTTTCAGAAATTTTTTAACGCAGGCACTTGAAGTTTGTTCTGGCAGCCCCATTAAAGGGGTTCCTGGAATTTTCTTGGTCATTTTTTGTTACTTTTGGAGGATAAAACTAATGAACCTTCGTCCCCTTCATGATCGTGTGATTGTTCGTCGCATGGAAGAAGAAACTACCTCTGCTGGCGGAATTGTCATTCCTGACAATGCAGCAGAAAAACCATCTCGTGGCGAAATTATCGCAGCGGGTAACGGCAAACCTACCGATTCTGGTGACGTCCGTCCTCTGGCTGTTAAAGTCGGTGACAAAGTGCTGTTTGGCAAATATGCCGGCACTGAAGTCAAAGTGGAAGGCGAAGAACTGCTGGTAATGCGTGAAGACGATATCGTTGCTGTGATCGAAGCTTAAGCGCTTCCCGACGATTTCACATCTGGTTACGTTAAACATAGCTATAAAGAGGAATTAAAATGGCTGCTAAAGAAGTCAAATTTGGCGCTGATGCGCGCCAGCTAATGGTCAAAGGCGTTAACACGCTGGCTAATGCGGTAAAAGTGACATTAGGACCGAAAGGTCGCAATGTTATTTTGGACAAAAGCTACGGTGCACCCACCATTACTAAAGATGGTGTTTCTGTTGCCAAAGAAATTGAGCTCGAGGATAAATTCGAGAATATGGGCGCCCAAATGGTGAAAGAGGTTGCTTCGCAAACGTCTGATGCTGCCGGTGACGGTACCACGACTGCTACCGTTCTTGCTCAAGCTATCTTGCGTGAAGGCATGAAATCAGTCACAGCGGGTATGAACCCCATGGATCTGAAACGCGGTATCGACAAGGCAGTGACTGCAGCAGTTGATGAACTGAAAAAAATGTCATCACCTTGTGATGATGACAAGGCTATCGCCCAAGTCGGTACGATCTCTGCCAACTCTGACAAATCAGTCGGTGACATCATTGCTGAAGCAATGAAAAAAGTCGGTAAAGAAGGTGTTATCACGGTTGAAGACGGTCGTGGCTTTGAAAATGAACTCGACGTTGTTGAAGGTATGCAGTTTGACCGTGGCTACCTGTCTCCCTACTTTGTCAACGAACAGCAAACCATGTCAGCCAACCTGGATGACCCTTACGTTCTGCTGTACGATAAAAAAATCTCTAACATCCGTGAACTGCTGCCAACATTGGAAGCTGTCGCTAAGTCCAGCCGTCCGTTGCTGATCGTTTCAGAAGATGTTGAAGGCGAAGCGTTGGCGACTCTGGTTGTGAATAACATGCGTGGTATCGTTAAAGTCTGTGCTGTTAAAGCACCTGGATTTGGTGATCGTCGTAAAGCGATGTTGGAAGATATCGCTGTGTTAACCGGCGGTACGGTTATTTCGGAAGAAGTTGGCCTGAATCTGGAAAAAGTTACCCTTGACGATCTGGGTCAGGCGAAGAAAATTTCTGTCAGCAAAGAAAACACCACTATTATTGATGGTGCTGGTCGTGCTGATGAAATCACCGCGCGTGTTGAGCAGATTCGTGCACAGATTGCTGATTCATCTTCAGACTACGACAAAGAAAAACTGCAGGAACGCGTGGCTAAATTAGCCGGTGGTGTTGCCGTTATTCGTGTTGGTGCTGGCTCTGAAATTGAGATGAAAGAGAAAAAAGCGCGTGTTGAAGATGCATTACATGCCACACGTGCTGCGGTTGAAGAAGGCGTAGTTGCTGGTGGTGGTGTGGCTTTGGTCCGTGCCGAAGTGAGCCTGGGCGAGCTGAAAGGTGACAATCTGGATCAGGATGCTGGTATTGCTATTGCACGTCGTGCAATGCAGGAACCTTTGCGTCAAATCGTCACCAACTCTGGCGATGAAGCATCTGTTGTCTTGAATGAAGTCGTTGCCGGTAAAGGTAACTACGGTTACAACGCTGCGACTGGTGAATATGGCGACATGATTGAAATGGGTATTCTGGATCCAACTAAAGTCACGCGTACTGCATTACAAAATGCCGGCTCGGTTGCGGGTCTGATGTTGACCACTGAAGCCATGATTGCTGAATTACCTAAAGATGAAGCGCCTGCAATGCCTGATATGGGCGGCATGGGCGGCATGATGTAATTTATTACATCTGTTAATTCAGCTTTTAGCACAAACAAAAGCCCTGCCTCGATAGAGGTGGGGCTTTTTATTAGGTGTTTAGTAATGACTTTATCAAGGATGCAACGTATTCCAAAAAGGTATCAGCATCAAACTGAGTACAAAGAGCACTAACAACAGAACGCCTATAAAGCGAAATGGGTGTTGCAAAATGGATTGGAAAAAACCGGGGATTTCACCACTGGCACGCAGTGATTCGTATTGCTGACGTTGTTCAATGGCCCGTTTGGCCTGATATTCATCCAAAATGGCTTTGGCAAGCGGTAGCTGATTGTCGTTGACCAGCCAGATAGCGGCGACACCTAAGCCAAAGAATCCGGCATGAGTTTCGTAAAAGGCAAAGCCTTTGTCATCCAGTAATTGCCGAACATCTTCAGCTTCGTCTTCAGGCACATTATTAAGTCGGAAAAGTAAAGTCGCCATAGTCGTCCCTGTCTGTTAGCGCAATGTGAAATCTGTCATACCTTAATCAATCTGTGTCGCCGCGGTATCTTATGCGTTTTGCAATTGGTTGGCAAAATCATGATTCACGTCACGATGCTTTGCCTCATCATCTCTTACTACCAATATAACATCACGCAAACGGGCCTCTGCAGGCAGATTCCAGTAATCAATGGCAATTTGCGGAGCGGCTACATTTTCGTATTTTCCCGCGTCAATTCCGGCCAGATATTCGCTGTAGCTGTATACCGCTTCCTCCTCTAAATAGCCCACAATTCGGTGCGCAACACGAGATGAAAACAGGTAAAGAATAAAGAACAAATTATAAAACACACCCTGGGCAATAATGATCAACACGCGTTCCAGCCAGCTGGGTTTGGCAATATGTACAAAGGTCAGCAAATGCATACGTTCATTGTCAGCTTCCTCCAGCAAGGTGCTGATCCAGCCATCATCATCCTGCATTCGACGTAATGAACGAAGGTGTTGTAAGGCTCCGCCAACCATACCTGGAACAGCAGCAACCGTTTCCAGTACGACAGCACGATGTCCATAGCGACCCGAAAAAAACACGTCAGCAAAAAAACGCATAAATTTAACAATTGCCAGCGCAACGCGATCTGAAACGCATTCCGGTGTGTGGTGCGGAGCGCTATTTCTTGTGCTGTCCATCATGGTCTCCTTTGACGAGACGGAAGTTAATAAGGTGATAGCAAAATGTAAGTTAGAGATGCGTGAAAATTTCGTTCTTCTGCCATCGCGATAGTCTAAATGTTCTGTTAGTTTAGACACATTTTCAGATACTGTGCATCGCGAAATCAAATGAGGCAAGCATGACACCACCACTCAGTGACCATTGGCAATCGATTTTGCAAAATAAACAAAATCTGCTGCATTCTGCCATGACAGTATTAGCGGCCAGTGAATACGTAATGAATCAGGGCGACAGACAACCACAACGTCTGATTGAGTTGTTTCAAAGCGGTGATTTGGAAATGGCCTATGAGGGGGATGGTTATCAGCAACGCTTGCAATCCCGACTTGATGAGGTAAATGACGAGGCATCCTTACATCAGCAGCTTCGAATCTTTCGCCAGCGTGAAATGGTACGCATTATCTGGCGGGATTTAAGTGGTTGGGCGGATCTGGCTGAGACAGTGCGTGAGTTGACTGCATTGGCTGATTGCTGTGTTGAGCAAGCACTGAACAAGCTTTATCAATGGCAAACTCAGCTGTTAGGGACACCATTGGATGAGCATGGTAAAGCACAACAATTAATTGTTTTAGGTATGGGGAAGATGGGGGCAGGAGAGCTCAACCTGTCTTCTGATATCGATTTGATTTTTACCTACCCTGCTGAAGGCGAAACGCAAGGCGCCAGAAAAAGCCTGACCAATGAAGAGTTTTTTACGCGGTTGGGTCGTAAGCTGATTCAGGCTTTAGATAATGTCACAGTCGATGGCTTTGTGTTCCGGGTGGATATGCGGTTACGTCCTTTTGGAGATAGCGGTTCATTGGTGGCCAGTTTTGATGCAATGGAGGAGTACTACCAGACGCAAGGCCGTGAATGGGAACGTTACGCGATGATTAAAGCAAGACCCGTTACCGGCACCGAACAGGATAGAAAAGCCATCAGTGAGCTGTTACGTCCATTTGTATATCGACGTTATCTTGATTACGGCATGTTTGATTCATTACGGGAAATGAAATCAATGATTGCTGGCCAGCTACATCTGAAAGGAATGGAAGATAATATTAAATTAGGTGCTGGTGGAATTCGTGAAATCGAGTTTATCGGTCAGGTATTTCAATTAATCTATGGCGGACGGGATAAATCTTTGCAACAACGGCCGATCCTGACAATTCTGGAGTTATTGGCTGACAGAAAATTATTGTCAGGTTATGCGATAACGGCGTTAAAAGAGGCCTATGTATTTTTGCGGCATACTGAGCATCGTATTCAGGCCTGGGCCGATCAGCAGACTCATTTATTGCCCAAGGACAGTGAAGCACAAACCAGGCTGGCCAACAGCATGGGCTTTGCAAACTGGGCTGGTTTTATCAAAACATTGAATGAACATCGCCAGCAGGTGCATGAACATTTCGAGCAGTTGCTTACCGCCCCGCAGGCTGATGATGATAAAGCCGAGACCATTGCTTTACTAACCGCAGGTGAATCTGAAGTTATTGCTTATCTGGAAAAATGGGGATATGACGATCCACAGCAGTCACAGCTAATCATTGAAAATTTACTTGAGCAAAACAGCGTCAAAAAGCTTAGTCACACAGGACGTGGCAGATTAAAAAAACTTCTGCCATTACTTGTCCAGGCGGCAGCTGGAACCGAACAACCGGATATCTGTTTGAAACGAATGATGCCACTTTTAGAGTCCATCATGCGGCGTTCTGCCTATATGTCACTGTTAGTCGAGAATACGCTGGCCCTGTCGCAATTGGTCAAATTATGTGCGGCAAGTCCATTAATCAGCCATCAATTGGCGCGTCACCCCGTCCTGCTGGATGAACTGTTGGATCCTCGAACATTATACGAAGTGCCTGGCCGGGAACAGCAAAAAGCTTTATTGGAACAGTTCTTATCTGTTGCTGAAGAGACCGATCTTGAACAGCAAATGAATTTATTGCGCGAATTCAGGCAGATTGCCACCTTACATGTCGCGGCTGCTGATGTGACTGAGGTTCTTCCATTAATGCGCGTGGGAGATCAGTTGAGCGAACTGGCGGAAATTCAGTTAGAACGCGTATTGCAATTGGCCTGGTTATATCTGAGTAGTCGTCATGGCTTGCCTCCGGGCGCAGATGCAAATGATATGTCGTGCTGTGGTTTTAGTGTGATTGCCTATGGAAAATTAGGTGGATTGGAACTGGGCTATGGTTCGGATCTGGATTTGGTATTTGTATTCGATGATGCCCGTGAAGGCACCACCGATGGTGATAAGCCGGTTGATGTAATGGTGTTTTATACACGGCTGGCCCAGCGCATGATCCATTTGTTGAACACCGTCACCTCCGGTGGCGTGCTTTATGAGGTGGATATGCGCCTACGACCCAGAGGTAATTCTGGTTTATTGGTGAGTCCGATCTCCGGTTTTGCAGATTATCAGCAAAATGAAGCCTGGACCTGGGAACATCAGGCCCTGGTCAGGGCGAGATGTGTCGCAGGCGATAAAAAATTGACAGAACAGTTCAGTAACATTCGGCAGCAAGTTTTGTCCAAGCCTCGCGAAGAGTCAGAGCTGGCGAAAGAAGTCAGCGAAATGCGCCAGAAAATGCGGCAGCAACTGGATAAGTCTGCAGAAGGCCTTTTTGATCTCAAGCAGGGTATAGGTGGTATCACTGATATTGAATTTATGGTGCAATATGCTGTGCTGGCCTGGTCATCAAGCTTGCCTGATCTAATGGTTTACACCGATAATATCCGGATTTTGGATGCATTGGTGGCGACCGGCAGACTCAGTCAGCAGGAAGGAGCTATGCTAGCGGATGCCTATCGTTATTATCGTAGCGAAGCAAATCATTGTGTCCTGCAGGAACAACCGGCAGTGCTGCCGGTGGCCAAAGTGGCCGATTTTCAGCAACAAGTAAAAACAATTTGGCAGCGCTGGTTAAACTAAATAAACCGGTTTGATATCAATTTAAGTCTTGAAAGTAGGTAATTATGGCAGCAGTAACAATGGCAGATCGTGATGGCGTTATCTGGTTGGATGGCGAATTCGTGCCTTGGCGTGAAGCAAAAGTCCATGTTCTGACGCATACCCTGCACTACGGTATGGGCGTGTTTGAAGGTGTTCGCGCCTACAAAACAGATGCTGGGACCGCTATTTTCCGACTGCAGGAACATACCGACCGTTTATTCCGCAGTGCGAAGATTCTCGGTATGAAAATGCCGTTTGATAAAGCGACGCTAAATGAAGCGCAACGTGCAGTGGTTCGTGACAACAAACTGGATTCGGCCTATATACGTCCAATGTGTTTTTATGGGTCTGAAGGTATGGGAATCCGTGCAGACAACCTCAATACACATGTCATGGTAGCTGCCTGGAGCTGGGGCTCGTATCTGGGTGAAGAAAATATGACGCGAGGTATTCGCATCAAAACGTCTTCATTTACCCGTCATCATGTGAATATCACCATGTGTAAAGCCAAAGCCAATGGCAACTATATGAATTCAATGATGGCGTTACAGGAAGCTGTGAACGATGGTTATGACGAAGCGTTATTACTGGATGCTAATGGTTTTGTCACAGAAGGCAGTGGTGAGAACTTTTTTATGATCCGTGATGGCGTGCTTTATACACCGGAGCTGACTTCTGCACTGGAAGGTATTACCCGTGATACGGTTATGCGCCTGGCCAATGATATCGGTTTGAAAGTGGTTGAAAAACGCATTACCCGTGATGAAGTGTATATCTGTGATGAAGCTTTTTTCACTGGAACGGCAGCGGAAGTAACCCCAATTCGTGAACTGGATAATCGTCCAATCGGTGAAGGTAAACGCGGCCCGATAACTGAACAATTACAAAGCATGTATTTCGATCAGGTGTATGGTCGTAGCGAATATTATCGCGACTGGAATACACTGGTTTAATTGCTTAACACTCGTATTACGTAATAACAAAGAGGTTAGTACCAAATGGCAGGTCATAGTAAGTGGGCGAATATTCAGCATAGAAAAGGTGCGCAAGATGCCAAACGCGGCAAACTTTTCACGCGGTTGATTCGTGAAATTACTGTCGCTGCCAGAATGGGGGGCAGTGATCCTGCCACTAACCCGCGATTACGTGCTGCCATTGATAAGGCTTTGGGCAGTAATATGACTAAAGATGTTATCGAACGCGCTTCAAAACGTGGTGCTGGCGAGCTGGAAGGCGCGGCCTATGAAGAAGTACGGTATGAAGGTTACGGACCAAATGGCATCGCCATTATGGTGGATTGTATGACGGATAATCGTAATCGTACTGTGGCCGAAGTCCGCCATGTTTTCAGTAAACGCGGTGGCAACATGGGCACCGATGGCTGCGTGGCCTTTATGTTTAATCAAAAAGGGATTATCAGTCTGGCGCCAGGTGTAGACGAAGACGCGGTCATGGAAGTGGCACTGGAAGCTGGTGCTGAAGATATTGTCACCAATGACGACGGTTCCATCGATGTGTTTACTACGCCGGATGACTATGCCGCCGTTAAAGATGCTTTGGATGCAGCAGGATTTGAGGCACAATCAGCTGAAGTCACTATGCACCCGGACAATACCGTCAGCCTGGATCTGGATGACGCGCAAAAAGCTATCGCGATGATTGAAGCATTTGAAGAGCTGGATGATGTGCAACAGGTATACTCAAACGCTGATTTCTCCGATGAGGTGATGGCGCAGCTGGGTAGTTGATTTGGTGCTTTCTGATTTTGATATTGTGGTCATCAGTGTGTATATGCTGGCATGCAACAAGGCGCATTGTGCAGGTAATGTTTTTCCCCTTGCCAAGTGATGCAATGTAGTGGCGGGGCAATATATATACGCTTAAAGGGTTCCCTGGCCGCGTTGTTTTTCTTACAAGGTGGTTATCATTTCTCGCTAGCCGCGCCTTGCCATGAATGCTGACAGAAACAACTGAAGGTCCCAATATCACGATGAGAGAACACTAGTTATGGCGCGCATTCTTGGTGTGGATCCTGGTTCTCGGAAAACCGGTTTTGGCATCATAGAGCTTGATGGTAAACAAATTAATCATGTTATTAGCGGCAGACTGCTGGTCGGGGATGGTGATTTTGCCAACCGGCTTAAGCAGATTTTCGAGGGATTAACAGATATCATCCAGCGCTATCAGCCCGACATCATGGCCATCGAACAGGTATTTCTGCATAAAAATGCCGACTCCGCTTTAAAACTTGGTCAGGCGCGGGGTGCGGCCATTTGTGCTGCGGTCAATCAACAACTGCTTGTCCATGAATATTCCGCAACCCAAATTAAAAAAGCCGTTGTGGGCAATGGACATGCCAAAAAAGAACAGGTTCAGTATATGATGACGGTCATGTTGCAACTTAAAGAAGCGCCACTGGAAGATGCCGCCGATGCTTTGGCGTGTGCGGTCACTCATGCGAATCATGCTGCTCTGGATAGTCTCACTAATAAACTTCCCGCAGGAATGCGGCTCAGTCGTCGTCGAGGAGGACGCTATAGCAGATGATTGGCCGTTTAACTGGAATTATTATCGAAAAACAGCCCCCTGAACTAGTATTGGATGTGCAAGGGGTTGGCTATGAAGTTTCGGCTCCAATGTCGACATTTGTCAATTTGCCGCCACTTAATGAAAAAGTAAGTTTATATACCCATTTGGTGGTGCGTGAAGATGCTCAGTTACTGTATGGTTTTGCTACTACACGCGAACGATTATTGTTTCGCAGTTTATTGAAGGTGAATGGGGTTGGAGCAAAACTGGCATTGACCATTTTATCCGGTAGTGATGTGGACAGCTTTGCAAGAAGTGTCCAGGAGGGGGATGCCGCAAGTTTGACGCGGCTGCCCGGTGTCGGTAAAAAGACAGCTGATCGTCTTATCATTGAGATGCGCGACAGGCTTAAAGAAGTGGGTTCCGCGATGGGACTTGATGAGCAAATTACCACGAATATGCCGAGCGCTGGCGGGGCACGAAAAGAAGCACTGGAAGCTTTGGTAGCTTTAGGGTATAAAGCCGCCGAAGCAGACAGAATGATCCGTAGTTTTGATGCACAGGATATGACAACTGAGCAAATCATCAGACAGGCATTGCAGCGAAATTAACTATGGATGAACGATTTATTTCCCCGCAAACAGTAAATGATGATGAACGGGTGGATCGTGCTATCAGACCTCTCAGTTTGCAGGATTATATCGGTCAGCCAGTGGTTCGTGAGCAGATGGAGTTATTTGTTTCTGCTGCTCGTAAACGTAAGGAAGCATTGGATCACACGCTTATTTTTGGTCCCCCCGGACTTGGTAAGACCACATTGGCACATATTATCGCCCATGAAATGGGAGTGAATTTAAGACAAACGTCAGGTCCGGTATTGGAACGTCCGGGTGATTTGGCAGCATTATTGACGAATCTGGAACCGAATGATGTATTGTTTGTCGATGAAATTCATCGACTGAGTCCGGTGGTTGAAGAAGTGCTGTACCCGGCAATGGAAGATTACCAAATCGATATCATGATTGGTGAAGGGCCGGCAGCACGTTCGATTAAGCTGGATCTCGAACCTTTTACCTTAGTCGGAGCCACAACGCGTGCGGGTTCTTTGACCTCGCCATTACGGGATCGTTTTGGCATTGTGCAGCGATTGGAATTTTATAATGTTGCTGATTTAAGTACGATTGTGCAACGTAGCGCAGGTATTTTGGGTGTCTCTCTGGACATAACTGGAGCAGGCGAAATTGCTCATCGTTCGAGGGGAACTCCACGAATCGCGAATCGACTTTTGCGGCGGGTAAGAGATTATGCGGAAGTCCGGTTTGATGGTGTTGTGACGGCAGAAATTGCTCGACAGGCACTGGATTTACTGGATGTTGATAAGTTTGGTTTTGATATGTTGGACCGTAAACTTTTGTTGGCCATTATTGAAAAGTTTTCGGGCGGGCCAGTTGGGCTGGATAATTTGGCAGCCGCCATTGGCGAAGAACGAGGCACGATTGAGGATGTTATTGAACCTTTTCTGATACAGGAAGGGTTTATTATGCGGACACCTCGTGGCCGAATTGCCACCAAACGGGCCTTTTTACATTTGGGGTTGACACCGGATTTGGATCTTACAGGTGATTAATGCAGTCTTTTGATTGGCCGGTAAGGGTGTATTACGAAGATACCGATAGTGGTGGCGTGGTCTATCACGCAAATTATCTGAAATTTATGGAGCGGGCGCGAACCGAATGGCTGCGCCAGCTTGGTTTTGAACAGAACGTTTTAAAAGACGAGCATAATTGTCTGTTTGCAGTCCATTCGATGCAAATCAATTTTCGTCGACCGGCACGATTTAACGATGCCTTAATGATTCGATCTGAAATGACACAAACGAGCGGTGCAAGCATGCAGTTTGAACAATCAATATTGCGTGACGACGAACTGTTGTGCAGTGCGTCAGTCAGAGTGGCTTGTCTGGATGCTCTGCGATTTAAGCCGTGCCCTATACCTTCTTTTATTTTGACGGAGATGCAATGTGAATGCTGATCTATCCTTGATGTCCCTGATATCTGAAGCCAGTTTGCTGGTACAGATTGTGATGCTGATTTTGCTGCTGATATCAGTTTATTCCTGGACTATTATTTTCAAAAAACGTAGTGAACTTGCCGAAGCACGGCGAGATGCTGACTTGTTCGAAGATAAATTCTGGTCAGGAAATGAATTAAACAGACTCTATGAGGATATAACCGCCAGGCCGCATTCTGGTAGAGGTATGGAAGGTATTTTTGAGGCAGGTTTTAAGGAATTTGTCCGTTTGAAAAAAACTTCCACAGATTCGACTTATGTGTTGGAAGGTACTCAGAGAGTAATGCGTATTTCTTTGTCCAGAGAAATGGATGAGTTAGAAGTGTCATTACCTTTCCTTGCCACAGCCGGCTCAACCAGCCCTTACATTGGTTTATTCGGAACGGTCTGGGGTATCATGAATTCATTCCGTGCTTTAGGTGAAGTCCAACAAGCGACACTGGCAATGGTGGCGCCTGGTATCGCTGAAGCGTTAATCGCCACAGCAATGGGGTTGTTCGCTGCGATTCCAGCGGTTGTGGCATATAACCGCTATTCACATGAAGTAGAGAGATTGATTAGTCGTTATGACAATTTCGTTGAAGAATTCTCTTCAATTTTGCAACGGCAACAAGGTTAATAACGGAGCCAACTATGGCGCTTTATAAACAACAACGCCAACGTCGCAAGCCTATGGCAGAAATTAATGTCGTACCGTATATCGACGTTATGCTGGTACTGTTGATCATCTTTATGATTACTGCTCCTTTGTTAACACAAGGGGTACAGGTAGATTTGCCGCAAGCGGATGCCAACCCTGTCGAAGCCCCGGAAAATCTAGAACCACTGGTGATTTCCGTGGATGCGGAGGGTAATTACTACGCTTCTGTCGGTGATAATCAAGACGAAAGTATCGGCGCGCAAGAGCTGGTTGCCAGGGTCTCGGCGGTATTACGTCGCAACCCTCAGACACCCGTCATGGTCAAAGGCGACAGTTCAGCAAGTTATGGACAGGTGGTAGGGGCTATGGCTTTATTGCAAAAGGCTGGTGTACCAAATGTCGGTTTAATAACTCAACGTCCGGAAACGGAAACACAGTAATTAATATGAAGCATTCTATTGTGCAAACCTTTCTTGCCGGTGGAGCCTCAACAGTACTGCATGTATTGCTGTTTTTGCTATTGATATTCAGCTTTGATATGCCCACTGAGATTCGCCAGTTTGGCCAGCCGGAAGTGGAGATAGTACAAGCCACGGTAATGGATGAAGAGTTAGTTCTTGAAGAAATGGCACGATTGCAGGAGGCGGAAGATAGCAAACGTGCTGCTGAAGAAGAGCGTCAGCAAAAGCTGGATGAACAACTTGAAAAATCCCAACAGGAACTGGCACGTCAAGAGCAGGAACTGCTGGACATGCAAGAGCGTGCGAAGCTGGAGGCTGAAAAACGCAAACAGGAAGCAGAGCAAGAACAACAACGCTTAAAACAAGAAGCCGAAAAAGAACAGCAACGCCTAAAAGAACTTGAACAGCAACGAGTTGAGCAGGAAGAAGCACGCAAACAAGCTGAGCTGGAACGTCAGAAGGCAGAGGAAGCTAAACAGCAGGCAGAGGCCGAACGAAAAGCAGCCGAAGAAGCCAAACAGAAAGCTGAGGCGGAAAGGTTAGCTGCGGAAAAAGCCAGAGAAGAAGCTGAAGCCAAACGCAAAGCTGAAGAAGAAGCCAGACGTAAAGCTGAAGAAGAAGCGAAGCGTCAAGCTGAGGAAGAGGCCAAACGTAAGGCCGAAGAAGAAGCGAAACGTAAAGCTGAGGAAGAGGCCAAGCGAAAGGCTGAAGAAGAAGCTAAGCGTAAAGCAGCCGAGGAAGCGAAACGCAAAGCTGAAGAAGATGCACGTCGTCAGGCCGAAGCAGATTTACAGCGCCAATTGGAAGCAGAACAAGCCGAGCGTGAAGGTCGCCGGGTAAGAGGCGTGGTAGATGAGTATTCACAAATCATTCAGCAACGGGTAAAACGATTTTGGAATAAACCAGCGAATGCTGACCGGGGCTTGGAAGTGACATTACGGATACGAACATTGCCTGGCGGAGATGTTGGGGAAGTCACCATCGTTAAAAGCAGCGGGAATGCGATTTTTGATCGATCCGCAGAAAGTGCAGTCTACAAATCCTCACCGTTGCCACTTCCAAGTGATGCGAAAGCGGCAGCGGAATTTAAAAGTTTTAATTTTGTATTCAGACCAGAATAAGAGGCGAACGTGATGATAAAGAAATGGTTGTTAAAGCTAGGCTTTGTGCTTGCTTTGTTACCTTTACAAGCACAAGCCTTACTGACTATTGAGATAACTGGCGGATCAGATGCAGCATTACCAATTGCTATTGTTCCTTTCGGAAGTGAAGGGCTGAAAGCACCCGAAGATATTACGAAAATTATTCGTAACGATCTCGAAAGCAGTGGTCGTTTTGCCCCATTGGATGAACAGGATCTTGTATCCCGGCCCAGCGAACAGTCACAGGTCAATTTTGCTGACTGGCGTTTATTGAGATCGGAAGGACTCGTTATCGGAAAAATCAGTAGTCAGGATGGAGAGAATTTTCAGGTTCAGTTCCAACTCTTTGATGTTTACCGTGGACAACAGTTGGCGGGTAAAAGATATCAAGTACCCGCATCGGGCCTGAGAGCATTAGGACACCAGATTGCTGATCTGATTTATGAAACACTTACGGGTGAGAAAGGTATATTTTCAACACGACTGGCTTTTGTTACTCAAGTCACTGCTGGCGATGGGAAAAAGCGTTTTGCATTACAAATTTCGGATGCTGATGGAGCAAATCCGCGCACCGTATTACAATCAACTCAGCCAATTATGTCGCCAGCCTGGGCGCCTGATGGAAACCAGCTTGCTTATGTTTCTTTTGAAAATGGAAAGTCAGAAGTTTATGTTCAACAGCTGCAAAGTGGTCAACGTAAATCTGTCGCTTCTTTTGAGGGTATAAACAGCGCGCCATCATGGTCGCCAGATGGTCGAAAACTGGCACTGACCCTGTCCAGGAATGGTAATCCTGAAGTGTATGTTCTGGAGTTGGCAAGTGGTGATTTAATTCGTGTAACCAATAATGCCCAGGCCATAGATACTGAAGCCGTCTGGTCACCTGATAGTAAAGACATTTATTTCACATCTGACCGTGGTGGTCGCCCACAAATCTACCGGGTTTCTGCAAACGGCGGTCGGGCCGAACGGGTCAGTTTCGAAGGTAATTACAATGCGTCTCCTGATATATCACCGGATGGACGTAAATTAACCATGGTGCACGGCGCGAATGGTCGTTTCTATATTGCAGTACAGGATTTGAAAACCGGAGCGATGCAAGTTCTGACTGAGTCAGGGCGCGCCGAGTCACCGAGTTTTGCTCCAAATGGTCAAATGATCCTGTATGCTACTGAGCAAAAAGGTAGCGGTGTATTAGCTGCTGTCTCTGTTGATGGCCGGATCCATCAACGTTTGAGCGAATCCGGAATTGTCGTGCGTGAACCAGCATGGTCTCCGCTGAAAAAATAATTTATGTCAGGAGTGTTTGTTATGAATCGTTATAAATTCTCGGCTCTGTTTGTTGCATTGTTCCTATTGAATGCCTGTAGTAGTAATGCAACTAAAGATGGAACGGATGATGTGCTGGTGGAAGAGCGCAATGGCGCATCGACATCAGGTGTTTCAGGTCAAGGCGCTGATGGTAGTGATTTGGGTGCTGAAGCGAGTGTAATTGTTGGCGAAGACGGTTACGCCGGAAGTGAATTGAATGATCCTTCCAACCCATTATCCAATCGGGTAATTTACTTTGATTACGATAGTGCCAGCGTCAGACCGCAGGATCAGCCGATTGTTGAAGCCCATGCAGAATATTTGGGCAAAAATCCAAATTTGAGTGTGAGACTGGAAGGACATACTGATGAACGGGGGTCACGTGAATACAACCTTGCTTTAGGTGAACGTCGTGCTCTGTCTATTCGTCAATTATTGATGTTGCAGGGTGCCAGTGCTCAACAATTCCGGGTAACCAGTTTTGGGGAAGAACGTCCCGCAGTTGATGGTAGCGATGAATCTGCATGGTCTCAAAACCGTCGAGTTGAAATAATTTATATTGGTCGTTGATATGCCTTTTAAAAAGCAAAAACAACTTGCAATAGCAATAATGGTGGGCGCTTTCTTGGCGCCCACTGTTTCTTGGGCTGAGCAGGAATCCATACAAGCACGTATGGATAGACTTGAGCGAATCATCCAAGGACAAGGGTTAACTTCATTGCTCACTCAGGTGGATCAACTTCAGCGTGAAATTCAGCGTTTGAATGGAGCGAATGAAGAGCTCAGTCATAAAATCGATCAGATGCAGCAGCGTCAGCGGGAACAGTATCTTGATTTAGACCAACGTTTGACTGAAGTCCAGCAGCAGCCTGCGGCAGCACAAGAACCCACTCGAGATGAGTCAGCTTCCATGACCAGTGAAGCTGCTGGTGCAGAGTTGGCTGATAACGAGTTAGAACAAACTGCTCGAGACTCTGCCATTGATAATGGGGAAATTGACACCCTTGCTCCGGTTGCCGTTGAAAGTGGTGAAGCTGCTTACCAGTCTGCCTTACAGGATTTACGCGGTGGACGTTACCAGGAAGCTTTAACGGCTTTAGGAGAGTTTCCGCAAAATTATCCAAACAGCACCTATCTGCCAAATGTATATTATTGGCAAGGAGAAGCGCATTACGTATTACGTGAATTTGATAAGGCTATAGTGGCTTTTGATAAAGTGCTATCCAACTATCCGGATAGCAATAAAGTCTCAGATGCTTTACTAAAGCGTGGCTTTAGCGAATATGAAACTGGTGATACTGGCAAAGCTCAGGAAACGCTGAATTTGGTGATTCAAAAATATCCTGATACATCTGCTTCACGTTTAGCCCGAGTGCGTCTGGATCGCATTCAGCAAAATGCGCAATAAAAGATTATTTGTAGAACGAACTGATGGCTCAATGTCGTATCACCGAGATTTTCTATTCATTGCAAGGTGAAACCCGGACAGTAGGTCTGCCCACCGTTTTTGTAAGACTTACGGGCTGTCCTTTACGCTGTGGTTATTGTGATACTGCTTATGCATTTCATGGCGGGAAAAAGATGGAAATCAGTGACATTGTTACTGAAGTTAAAGGCTTTAGTCCCCGCTATGTCACAGTGACCGGTGGTGAACCGCTGGCGCAAAATACTTGCCGGGAATTATTAAGCGCCTTGTGTGATTTAGATGTCGAAGTGTCATTGGAAACCAGCGGAGCGATGGATATCAGTAATATCGATCCACGGGTTGTAAGGGTTATGGATTTAAAAACCCCCGCATCAGGCGAAGTCTCCAAAAACCGTTACAGCAATATCGATCTGTTAAACCTCCAGGATCAGGTTAAATTCGTTATCTGCAATCGTGAAGATTATGATTGGGCCTGCCAGCAGATATCACATTTCGAATTAACCCATCGTTGTGAGGTATTGTTTTCCCCGGTACATGGTGATTTAAACCCAACTGACTTGGCTGAATGGATTGTTGCCGATAACCTGCCAGTGAGAATGCAAATTCAACTGCATAAATATTTATGGAACGATGCGCAAGGCAAATGAATAAACGTGCGGTCATATTACTTTCTGGCGGATTGGATTCGGTTACGGCCTTGGCAATAGCCAAAGCTGAAGGTTATGAATGCTTCAGTATCAGCTTTGATTATGGCCAGCGACACAAAACCGAACTTGTAGCCGCAGAAAATCTGGCTAAAAAAGCTAATGTTGTCAGTCACAAAGTAATACAAATTGATCTGCGTGCCATCGGTGGTTCAGCGTTAACCGATGACATCGATGTGCCTGAGTCAGAACAGAAGGGTATTCCTGTTACCTATGTTCCGGCAAGAAATACGGTTTTCCTTTCGATTGCTTTGGGATGGGCAGAGGTGCTTAATGCCGAAGCCATTTTTGTAGGGGTTAATGCCGTTGATTATTCTGGTTATCCCGATTGCCGCCCTGAATTTATCGATGCATTTGAAAAACTGGCAAACCTGGCAACCAAATCTGCAGTTGAAGGTTCCGCTATATATATAAAAGCTCCATTGATGCATCTATCAAAGTCAGAAATCGTCAAGCGTGGTACGGAGCTGGGGATTGAGTACAGTGAAACAGTCTCTTGCTACCAGGCTGATGCGCAAGGCAGGGCGTGTGGACAATGTGATTCCTGTCGCTTGAGACGACAAGGTTTTATTGATGCTGGATTAGCAGACCCAACACGTTATCAATAAGTTATTGTTTCTTGGTAAGAATCAGCAACTACCTGTTTTCTGCAAGACTCCCCCCGTCTTTGTATGTCAGTAAAATAGAAAAATATTGGCAACTGGGGTTGTCATTTTTATCAACTATAGTATTATGTCGCGCTTGGTTTGGGCCGTTAGCTCAGTTGGTAGAGCACCGGACTTTTAATCCGATGGTCCTGCGTTCGAGTCGCAGACGGCCCACCATTTTTCTGCAAAATTTCAGTTTTATTCTAGTTTCATAATTCTGTAATAATTGTTGTTGACAGCCCGGCGAGTGGCTGTATAATTCTCGCTTCTTTGCAGGGCACAATGACTGCAAGCTCTTTAACAAACTGGTATCAAGTAATTTGTGTGGGTACTTGCGTCGGACATTTCTGAAAAGAAACAAGACGTGAGCTATTCGCAAGAAAGCAAACGTCAATCAAGTTATTGTCTCTGACTTATAGAGACTAAAGT